>ERZ794947.1-NODE-1-length-239945-cov-122.119092_pt1 | contig 239945 bp, 135 predicted proteins | sample MGYA00511908_ERZ794947 | MGnify/ENA primary metagenome ERZ794947 (study PRJEB30137, sample SAMN04331400) | food metagenome | isolation source: control ferment replicate 2c | study: EMG produced TPA metagenomics assembly of the Comparison of meta-barcoding and...
GCGCCCTAATCCAATGTCGAGAAAATGAAATGTCCACATAGCCATAAGACCATGGTTCTATTTCAAGGGATGCTGTGTGAAGCTCTTTCCATATTTTTTTCAGTGAGTCTTCAGTGCAAGAACCGCTAGTAGACTCCGTAGCCAAAGCATCAAAAAAGCATTTACCTGGTACAGTAAATACTCTAATCATCTCAAAAAAGCTATCCAAAGAAAGTCGAGGGTCCGTTACGAACTCTGGCTGAGGTGGAGCTATTGTGGTATCCAAACTTGTAACACAATGAACATATACGGAATAGTATCTTTCCGTCAAGAGAAGCAAATAATACACCTTGCGTAAAAGCTGTTGCTCACGAAATGATAGTGATTCGTATGCTTTTTCACGATGTAACCCTGCTACAATAACAAGGCCAATAGCTTCACGACAAAGTCTGTATGAATTTCTTACATCAGAAGACTGTGAAAAACAACGTAGCAAGCAATAATATGTCATAATTCGGAAAATGTCTCTGCCGCTAAGGTCATCAAATTGTTGGCGTGAGGACATACAGAGAACGGCTAATTGTTTTCCAGTAAACGAAAATCCCCCCTCAGATTCTAATTCGCTTTGTAGATCGCTAAGAGTGGCTGCTGAAAGAGCTACGAGAAACCAATAAACGTAATGGTCATTGTATTCTTCGTCCAAAAGCTTGTGAAGGTCATCATAAGAGAGTAAAGGCCAGATAACATATAGATGGTCGTGATAAAGCCTCAAACACTGATCAATCACCTTTTTAGGAACCTTCATTGATATTTCTGCCGCTGCCGTACAACTTTTATTATCTATAAACATTTTGGCCTTTGGTATATACTTTAAGCTTCTAGTTCCAATAGGCTTTGGGCCTCTTTTTTTTAATGGTTGCTGATATGTGCAATCGAAATTGTGCTCAATACAGCGACTACATGGTTTTTTACCATCACACTTTACTCGACGGACACGACAATAGTCGCATGCATACTTGACTAAAGTCATATTTAGAACATAAATATCTTCAAGATGCTCTCGTTCGATGTTTGATATTCAATATTTACACTCTAGTGTTTTCCCGAGAAAGAAACCTTCTGAAATGATTTTTTGTTCCTTTTTAATCTATTGAAAAATGGCGGTACGGACAATAAAATCCGGGGGCGGGGTAAATTGCGCATGGCCGTGGAATGTCACTGCAAAGTGAACGAGAAGATTAGAACACGGAATAAGGAAAACTTCTGGGGAATTTATTTTTCAAGATTTGGTTCCAGGTTTTTCCCCAGAAATGAAAGTGCTAGATGATTGGTTTTCAAGGAAGTTCTCAAAAGCTGTACACGGAAACAATCACGGCACCATTTCCTTGTCAACTCTGTCTTATATCAGAGTCCATAAACTAGTAAAATGACTTCGTAGAATCGAACAATATCTCACCATAAAATTTTTTTCACAAACAAAAAAGACGCTCTATTATACAAAAAGCTGCTGCGGCCCTTCTTAATGACTAAATCTTGACAACTGAGCTCTTTCACACCTGTGCAAAATCCAATGGGAGCAATAAATGTAACATATTTTTTTAACATACCACGGTAGGGCAATGAATATAAATAGATATTGGACCGTATCCTTTTCTGATCATCTTGAAAACATTGTCTTGCCTCTCAACAGCTTTATCTATTCTTCACCTCTCTTCGTTTGACTATTTCAGCATGTATTTTTTCACACAATTTTTCTTCCAACTATTTTCCAATATTACTACGAGAATTCCGACCACGGAAAAAAACTTGCGCTGTTCCAATCAGTCCCATTCTATCCATCTACCTGCCAGTGGTTTCGTAATATCGACTCACACCAGTAACGACATAACTGTTTTTTCGTTCATGATTTAATAGCGAGCCCACCTTTAACGCATATCTGCTTCACCGCTGAAATAATATTTTACGAGCACGCTAACACAATGCTTGTGTTTTCTGTTGAAATCACAATACCGTTACTTGGAGTGACCATTTATGGTTTGTTGAATTCACAGTACTCTCGTCAGCTTTGTCACGTATTCAACTGTAACCTCTTTGAATCTCAACACTACGTTGTCTTCGCGTGTACTAAATGTATCGATTATATAATAGTATTTAAAAATCATTTAAAATTGCACCATGTACTGTATAATGATTTTCTCAAGACGATATTTCGAGTTTTGCCGATGGGTCTTATAATCTCTTTTGATAGAGATACCTACTTTTAACAATATCAAAATTACTGATATAGGTTAATTTTTGTTCACGAGTAAGTACTTCAGTGACACTCGTCAGTAAAGAACATTAGCGGAATTGTTATAATTTCATTCCTTACATCCGTTTAATTTCATTAATTCGATGCATCTTTCTTTGGCGAAGCCAGAAAATCTAGTTTCAGAAATCTCGGTTTCACCCGCAAAAAAGTTTAAATTTCACAGATCGCGCCACACCGATCACAAAACGGCTTCACCACAAGGGTGTGTGGCTGTGCGATAGACCTTTTTTTTCTTTTTCTGCTTTTTCGTCATCCCCACGTTGTGCCATTAATTTGTTAGTGGGCCCTTAAATGTCGAAATATTGCTAAAAATTGGCCCGAGTCATTGAAAGGCTTTAAGAATATACCGTACAAAGGAGTTTATGTAATCTTAATAAATTGCATATGACAATGCAGCACGTGGGAGACAAATAGTAATAATACTAATCTATCAATACTAGATGTCACAGCCGCTTTGGATCCTTCTATTATGTAAATCATTAGATTAACTCAGTCAATAGCAGATTTTTTTTACAATGTCTACTGGGTGGACATCTCCAAACAATTCATGTCACTAAGCCCGGTTTTCGATATGAAGAAAATTATATATAAACCTGCTGAAGATGATCTTTACATTGAGGTTATTTTACATGAATTGTCATAGAATGAGTGACATAGATCAAAGGTGAGAATACTGGAGCGTATCTAATCGAATCAATATAAACAAAGATTAAGCAAAAATGGCTTTACATCAATTTGACTATATTTTTGCCATTGCCATGTTATTTGCATTTTTGGATGCCTTTAACATCGGGGCAAACGACGTGGCGAACTCATTCGCGTCGTCGATCTCTTCTAGATCTCTAAAATACTGGCAAGCCATGGTTTTGGCGGGTCTCTGTGAGTTCTTGGGTGCTGTCTTGGCAGGCGCAAGAGTTTCTGGTACTATCAAGAACAACATTATAGATTCCTCCATTTTTACCAACGACCCCGCTGTTTTAATGCTTACTATGACCAGTGCTTTGATTGGCTCGTCTTGTTGGTTAACATTTGCTACTGCAATCGGAATGCCAGTTTCTACTACACATTCCATTGTTGGTGGTACAATTGGCGCTGGGATTGCAGCCGGTGGAGCTAACGGTGTCGTTTGGGGTTGGAGTGGTGTTTCTCAAATTATTGCGTCATGGTTCATTGCTCCGATTTTGGCAGGCGCGATCGCAGCTATAGTTTTTTCAATTTCTAGGTTTTCTGTCCTTGAAGTTAAGTCTTTGGAAAGATCGATTAAGAATGCTTTACTGCTGGTTGGTGTTTTAGTATTCGCCACTTTCTCTATCTTAACAATGTTGATTGTCTGGAAGGGTTCTCCAAACCTACACTTGGACGATTTATCTGAAACTGAAACTGCCGTATCTATTGTTCTCACAGGTGCAATTGCTTCGATCGTTTACTTCATCTTTTTCTACCCATTCTACAGAAGAAAAGTTTTGGACCAAGATTGGACACTAAAGTTGATTGATATTTTCAGAGGTCCATCTTTTTACTTTAAGTCCACTGATGATATCCCACCAATGCCAGAAGGCCATCAATTAACAATCGATTATTACGAGGGCAGAAGAAATCTTGGAACAACTGTTTCTGTTGAAGACGAAGAAAATAAGGCAGCCAGTAATTCTAATGATTCCGTCAAAAACAAAGAAGACATCCAGGAAGTGGACCTGGTTAGAACTGAAACTGAACCAGAAACAAAGTTGTCAACGAAACAATATTGGTGGTCATTATTAAAGCAAGGACCTAAAAAATGGCCCTTATTGTTCTGGTTAGTAATCTCTCATGGTTGGACTCAAGACGTCATTCATGCTCAAGTTAATGATAGAGATATGTTATCTGGTGACCTGAAAGGAATGTACGAAAGATCTAAATTTTACGACAATAGAGTAGAATATATCTATTCGGTTCTCCAAGCCATTACTGCAGCCACTATGTCTTTTGCTCATGGAGCTAATGACGTTGCCAACGCTACTGGTCCTTTGTCTGCTGTGTATGTGATCTGGAAAACTAACACTATTGGGGCAAAGTCCGAAGTTCCCGTGTGGGTTCTGGCTTATGGTGGTGTTGCCTTAGTTATTGGTTGCTGGACTTATGGTTACAATATTATCAAAAATCTAGGTAATAAGATGATTTTGCAGTCGCCATCAAGAGGCTTTTCAATTGAACTAGCTGTTGCTATTACTACTGTCATGGCTACCCAATTAGGTATTCCTACCTCAACAACCCAGATCGCCGTTGGTGGTATTGTCGCTGTTGGTTTATGTAACAAGGATCTCAAATCAGTTAATTGGAGAATGGTAGCCTGGTGTTATTCTGGTTGGTTTTTAACTTTACCAATTGCTGGTTTGATTGCCGGTATCATAAATGGTATCATTTTGAATGCTCCTCGCTTTGGTGTGGAATACCAAATGACATAATCATAATGTGTTTCGGTTATGAATACAGTTTTACAACATTAGGTAGAACTTTTATTGCTCAGTGACTTTAAAGTTAAAACATTTCTAATTTAAAACCTTAAAGATGCATTAATTTTTTTCTAATTTATCAGTTGATCTGCAATTACCTGACATGGCTATGTGTATTTTTTTTTTTTATGAATTCCATCATATTAAATAGAAAACTAAACTAAATAATAAATAGAGTATTACAGAGTCGTCAAAAAAAAAAAAGAAAAGAAAAAAGAAAATCTACAATCAAATAGCAGCAGTACCTGGACTAAATCTTTGCATAACGCAGAAGTATAGCTACAAAAATTACAGGGAGGATACTAACTAGTTCCCCTAAACCCGCATACTCTGGTGGAATATGAAAGTCAACAAAGGCACCAGCCGCCAAAAGGATAGCAAATAAGTTGTAAGTAAAACTCCATAAGAAATTCAATTTGACCCTAAACATGGCCTTTTGACTTACAGTTATCATAGTCAAAATATTGTTGAGCTTTGGCTTTAACATAACTACATCAGCAGCTAGCTTGGCAACCTCACTTCCCTCATTGATATGAACTCCAATCGTTGCTTGAGTCAAACCAATTGCGTCGTTTGTTCCGTCACCGCAAAAAACAACAACCGGTCTTTTTGACTGCGAAGAACTATCGCAATTTCTTCCTTCGACAATATCCTTAATATATTCACTCTTTTCTGCAGGCGTTGCGTGAGAACGAATATTGGAGCTTTCAATTCCAAGACGGGCTGCCATAGAACGAACGGCTCCATCGTCATCCCCTGATAAAATGTGTAGTGAAATCCCTCTTTGGCGTAACAAGTTAATAGTGGAGACAGCATCTGCCCGTAAAGAGTCCTCTAATGCATAAACTGCAGTGACTGAACCATTAACACTAAAACAGAATACAGAATATCCTTGTTCAAGGGCTTTTCGAACGTCAGGATCATTGTTATGACCAAGCCAACGACAGTTCCCTCCTTGTAACTTCAAACCAGAGTATGATGTTCCTTCTACCCCCTTACCAGTCACAGCTTTTGTATTAGAAACATTTTGAGCAGAAACACCTTTTTCTTTGAGATAGGATGCTATTGCCATGGAAACTGGGTGTTTTATTCCTTCAGTTAATCCAAGCAACAAAGATTGAGAATTATGACGATCACCCCTAACAGTTTCATGTACTACAGTAAGTTTTCCTTCAGTTAGGGTACCCGTTTTATCGAAGACAACATGCGAAGTGTTGTGAGCAACTTCTATACTCTCTGCTGATTTGAAGATTACCCCTCTTTTCGCAGCGACGCCACTTGCAATAACAAATACGATAGGAACGGCAAGTCCAATCACGCAGGGACACGAAACGATAAGTACCGTAATGGCATATATAATGGCCTGAATTACGGCATCGGAGCGGGATTGCTTTTCCACACGGATTCCAACCGCTATCCAAACGCAAAAGGTGACGACAGTGATTCCAATGATAGTTGGCACGAAATAACTTGCAATTTTATCAGCGATATTTTGGATCTTTGGCTTAGTTAATTTTGCTTCATCAACCATCGTGGCTATGGTACTAATAGTATTGTTCCCTGGAAGCTTGCTCAGCTTCACAAACAAAGTACCAGTGCCATTCACCGATCCTGCAACAACAATTGATTGACACTTTTTCGGGACTGGCATAGATTCACCTGTGATTAACGCTTCGTCGACTTCAGAAGACCCAGAAATGACTGTTCCATCAGTTGGGATTCTTGAATCAGGTAAAACCTTAAAAATATCGCCATATTGGAGAAGTCTAATATTAATTTCCGTCTCTTTACCAGTTTTATCCACCAGAATAGCAGAAGAGGCCTGTAAGGAACGTACTGATATTGACTTTACAGCCCTATGTCTAGCTAGTTCACTCACAAAGCGACCAACCATGATGAGAGTTACAAGCAAAGAGCTGGTTTCAAAAAACTGCTCCGTAGATAACGGGCGTCCAACAACGAAATATCCAAATGATACAATCGAAAATATGTAGGCAGCGCTAGTGCTTAAAACTATTAGTAGATCCATTTCAATGAGCCTGGAAAATATCAAACTCTTCAAGGCATTTAAGTAAAACGGTCCTGCAATAACAAATTGAATAATAGTTGCTAGCACCATTGACGCGGAGATAGTGGAAATTTTTTCACGAAGCTGTGGAGCCCAAGCCATCACGAGAATCGGGATCGTCAATATTATGGATAAAGCGGTCGTGCAGCCTACACGAACTAAATGCTTCCTTCCCACTTCAATGGTTGGATGACAACTGAATGGAGCAATACTAACAGGCACGCTCCATCCTTCATTGACAAGATCTCTGGCACCTATAACCTTTGGGTCAAAGTAAATACGAATGATATTTCTCTCAACAATTTTCAGCTCTGTGACACCTTGTGGCCATTCCTCATTAATAAAATCTTTTGCTGCATAAGGAACAACAACATCTATAGTTGAACCATGATTTGAAATCTGTTCGTACTTGAATTCAGTAGTTTTGCTCAAGTGTTTGATAACATCCTTGACAGATCCCTGAGCAAGATCCAGATTAAATTCAGCTTGCGATAATATTAAACTGGTCTTCAAACCGTGAACACATTTGAGCGCGCCAAATGATTTCTTAAGTTTTGATTCACAACCAGTACAGGACATTCCTGAAACACTAAGAACAATGTGCTCGGTACCGGTAGATCCTGCCTCAAGATTAAGATGATTTTCAATTGGTTCCATTGATACGATTCTTGAAATTTCACTCGAAGAGTGTCCAGAAATAGTTGAGGTAACAGCACAATCCTTCATTTTAGTGCAACAACTTTTAGAACAAACAAAATCAGCATGGCCATTGTCATTGCTCAACCTTTCTTTGTCTCCATGGGTCTTTTTCTTTGTTAAACATCCAGAACTGTTGCGGTAGGAGTATTTTGTCTTTTTAGAAGCACCCTCCCCGCTACAAAAACGCACCTTTGGGAGACAACAAGATTCTTTTCCCAAAGTACGCAAATAGTTACAGATACAACCTAAATTTTTCAAAATTGAGGAGTAACGATTGTACATTCTAGAGTACTGTTCGCTGAAGAACTTCTCGCTTAAACTGTCGGTAGAGCTACTCCCAGAAATTCCAACATTGGTGCTACCTTTAAAAGTCCTCTTTTCACAGCTACGAGATGCAATCCGCTCAACACATGAAATGTTGCAGCACTCAGGCTTACTGGAAACCTCAATTTTCTGTCTGCTAACTTTACAACTTCTTTTCTTGAGTGTAGAGTCACTTGATTCGATGCAAAGCCTACCCTTCCCTGTGTGTTGGTTGGAATTGGTATTGCAGCGAGTTGTCTCTCTAATATCATGAATAGATTGCAGACCTTCAGATTTGCTTGGAACAACTTCAAAGCTGGTCAGCAATTGTTCTTTAGAAGATACAGCTTCGCAGCTGCCTGTAACTTCCTCGACCATCACTGAAGAATCTCTAACGCAGCATCCATCAACACAGGATTCATTGGTGTGGTCACCACCTGTTTGAGCATCGCCGCAACAGCTGTCCACATCCAAGCCAGTCTCAGTGTCGTTCACTTTCTCAGCACAACATTCATCTACACGGGATTCATTGGTGTGATCACCACCGGTTTCAGCATCGTCTACATCTAACCCAGCCTTAGTCCTATTCTCGCCATGATGGCATATCTGCTCAGTCTCACTCAAACATTCCTGAGGAGTAATTTTGGGCCGATTGGTACAGTCTCGCTGGGAGACCAATCCCAGATTGTCATTAGCATGCATTTCTATGGATCTACGATGACACTCGCCTCTATTATCTTGCATAGCATCTATTGATATGTTCTCGCTATTTACCACTCCATACTCGCCATCGCTGGTACCTAAACCGGAGAAGAGTTTTTCCGGCTTCATCGTTATCAGCAGCTTTGGGCTCTTTCATTGTATAAATCCTGGAAGCATCTCGAAAATATCTTGCTTTTATATTTATAATTGCACCTTATTTATGCCAAGTGTAGGCTTTTCATGCGATTTTAAAGAAAAATTCCTTGTTGGCGCCTAAATTTTGATTACCTAACCCATACATTCGTTCAACCTTATATTTTTAGAAAGGCCTGTTATCAGATCATTTTCCGAAAACTCTTCAGAACCAATTTCAAAAAGACAACTATTTGACACTTTGTTGGTTTTCTTCAAAACAGTGATGGATTCATCCGCTCGAGGAGCTAAAATGGGGAATGAATTCCTTCCAAATAGAAATAGTACTTACTTCATTGTATTGTTGGAAAATATAAATCGATATTAACAATAAGAAAATTATTCCATTATTGATTTATGAGATTAAAATCACACAGCCTACATACAACTCAATAACGTTATCTGCCTTGCAAAACTGCCTCTGTATATATATCGATGATCTTCAAAATATACTATTTTAAGAAGTGTTTTAATTGAAGGATTAAAGTACAGGGTAACTTTTTAAAATTCATTGTATTGCTAAAATAGTATTTTTCTTTTCAGATTCATAACAAAACATAATTTCTTCCACATTAGGAGAGACAAGCCGTCCAAACTCTTTCCGCCTAAAAACCATGAAATAAATTCAAAAAAAATTAGGAAAATGTTGCTCTATCTAGCATAAGCTTAATACTTAAATGCATTTTTATTTTTATTTTTGTATTTTCAAAGGACATTTGTAGAAAATAGGCTCAAGCTCAAGTTAACTTCTAGACCATGTCTTTTCAGCGCCTTAAACTACTGAAAACGGCCCTTTTCGTGTACTAATGCTTTCAGGAAATTATAAAATTTATTTTTACTTTCGCCATTCAACATACTCAAAATAATAAATATTCCAGCTATTTGATGGTAATCTACATTAATAACACAATTATCTTTTCATGTATAACTAAAAACAGGGGGGGTAATTAAAGTACTTACTATCTACTACACTAAACGTCCCATTCAGAAAAATCGGGTATATCGATATGAAAAAACGGTAAATTTGTCCCAGTTGCAGCACATAATGTTTCATAGTTACTGTAAGATGTGCTTATACGGCTGTCTTCATCAGTATAATCCACATCATCCTTCAAAACTTTTGCAACGTGAAAACTAGAATGGCCAGCGATAATAGAGTCGTCACTATATTCCTCATTTGTAGTTCCGAATTTAACACTCAAAAGACTTCTTTTGATCCATGGAGATATAATTCCGGCAAAATGGAATTCGACTTGTCTATCCGCATACCTATTCACAGCTTTTCTCAGATCAACCAGGCTTTGAACAGCGGTTGAATCCACTTGAGCAACTTGGGAAAAATCCAGGCAGACGACTTTCAGTAGCGGCTTTTCATATGTTTCTCCGTTACTGCTTCCATTCGATATCGGTAGGTCACTATTCGTTGTTGCTGAATGACGTTTAAATTTAAATAGTGATTTCAAAGAATCTGGCATTTTCCATTCACCAGGATCATTCCATGGACGGTCTGACTTTTTCCTTAAGGTTATAAGTTGGCCTCGCCTTGTTTCTTCCTTAATACGATCAAATATAATGTCATAATGCCTTGAGCAGTTCACGTAAGTAAAGCTATCACCCAAACGATAGACTATGACACCTGGTGGAGGAGGCCGAACTGTGGTATTGATATTCAATTCTCTTGAGTATCCATGATCGAACGGAACCCACTTTACGCTAAACTTATACTCTGGGGCTGGTAAAACCTCAACAGTAGACTTAACCTGTTTATTCAGTTCATTAGGTAATTCCTTAGATGATATCACAGCATCAATATCCTCTTGTACTGTTGGGTTCAATACTTCTGCCACCTCAACACGACCAAGGAATTTACCAGCAGGGAAAGCCTGTTTCAATAGTAACATTGCACATGACCAACACATTGCAAAATATATACCATTTTCAATGGATGAAAATACTGTGATGAACACTGTAACGATAAATGAGATACAATCTAACGGGTTGGTCTTCCAGAAGGTCCAGGTGGTTTTGTAAGAAGTCAGCAAATCAGAAACAGCATGAATAATAACCGCCGATAGTGTCGCTTTAGGAATGAAAAAGAAGGCGTCAGTTAAACAATAAAGTGCTAATAGAACGCAACCGCCAGTGAATACCCCAGAAAACGGAGTGCGCACGTTACATTTTGCTTTCAAAGCAGATCTGGAAAATGACCCAGTTGCTGGATATGAGTGAAAAAATGTCCCTATCAAATTTGTCACACCAATCGCAATAAGTTCTTGGTCAGGGACAACCTTGTAGTCGTTAATTCTACCAAAGGATTTTGAAATAGCGATGTGTTCTAACACCAGAACGATAATTGAAGCAGGTATTTCTGAACTCATATTAGATAGCAGACCGTCTGGGATTTTCATAACTCTCACCTCATTTAAGCCCGAGGGAACTGTACCCAGAATACTGATTGGACGGTCTTTTGAAGATTTGTTTCTTGTTATGCTCCACGATATGGCAGTAAAAACTACTATGACGACGGCATTTCTCATAGCTTGTGCATAGAAATAGAAGGATTTCAGTCTATTTGCTACCTTTGGTTGATTTCGATAATATCTATCTGCCAAAGTTATACCAAATGTACCACACCACCATTTCCATACATAGAGGATTACCAACGGAATCAAGCCAAAAACGGCGTCTAACTTTGTGTTTGGTAAATGTTTCAGAGTGTTAATTACAACCTTATACGTTGCTTCTCTGGTATTCACTAATGAGTTGTATCCCATGAGAGCCGGAATTTGACCCCAGATGATGTTAAATGCGGAACCGGTCATGAAGCCAGCAACAGCATTTAGAGAAATAAGTTCCACTAAAAAGCCTAAACGCAGTATACCCAACCCAGTGGCGACAATCCCACAAAGCAAACAAAGGGTAGTTGCAATGATAGGAGCTGTAACTTCTGTCTGGTCTTCGGGATATTTTTTTAGAACTTCAGCAATGACTTTGGCAGTTTGTAGTGACATTACAGCGACCGGACCAATACAAACATCTTTCGATGTGGCAAACAAAGAATATATAAACGCACCAATAAAGGAGGAATACAAACCATATTCAGGAGATAAACTAGCGATTTGTGCGTATGACATAGATTGGGGCACGAGTACGCAGCCAACTGTAATTCCTGCCACTAAATCAGCATAGCCCCACGTAAAGTTATAATGAGGAAACCATTTTATAATAGGAAAAAGAGATACGAGGTAACTTCCTACCGATTTCGCAGTTAGATTGTTTTTGATAGAATGATCATAGTACTCCTTCAAAGTGACTGTGCTTTCTTCATACGCTGGAATGGAATCGTACAGGACATCTGATAGCTCATTTTTCGTTACCCCAAATTTCTGCTTACTACTATTAACCTTCCAATTTTCCTCATCACCATTGTGAAGTCCGTCTCTGTTTTCTGCCGCCTCAGATTCCCTATATGTGCGGTATTCTGATTCAAATACTTCGATATCAGCATCCTCCTGATTATGCACATATTCAGTCGAGCTCTTACGTGACATATTCTTTCCGAGTATTCTGCAGGGATTTATTTTTATTTTTAAAGCTATTGACCTGGTTTTGAGACGTTAATGTCAGCTAATATACTTTTATATAATCGGTTTCACAATTTTAAATCGAAAATTTTTTTCTACAATAGAAATATTAAGTTTGAGCAGTACAAGATCCATGTGCATTACAACACATTTTACTTCACTATTTATATTATTCTTTTGGTCTTTGTTTCTTTTTTTCACAGTGCATAATTTCAAATGACAGTGTTCGAGAAAAGACATGAACAGGTAGAAGTGTTCAAAATTATTATGGGTCTAATTTGACAACTTGTTCGTTATCGCTTGCTGCGTGGGGAAGGTGTGGAGTTTTTCTGGGATCTGTGACTCAAATTCCGATTTGCAAAATTGCAAAGCCGCACTGTGGTTCCAGCGAGACTATAAGAAAAAGTCAGATTTGGACAATTACACGAGATCTTTATTAAAAAAAGTGCACTCGAGGTGGCGGTAACACAAAAAAGTGGGGGGACTTTACAGCAAGTTTTCTGAAGCCTTTTTTCATTGGTTTGTGACTATTTTAGGTTATCACAGCCACATCTTATTCACAGATTATGAAAGTAGTATGTATTTAGTTAAAGTTTACAGAGGATAAAAAAACTATAGAGATAGTTGCATTCGCTCACAGTTCAGCACTGTCGGTCAATTAGAAACGTTGCAATTCCACGAAATACAAAAAAAGTTTAGTGTCAAGTAGAATATCTAGTTTCAATACTGTTAATGTATCAATTGAGTCGGTCAAGGGCATAGGTATATATTGTTTATCTTCTTGTTTTAGGTTTCGCCAGATTGTCTTTAAGGATGCAGAGTATCAGGGCCAATAAAGAGAGTAATGTAGACATTAGATGAGCCCTCTTTGTTGCCTCATCAAAACTCTTTATGACTGTGTTTTTAACTTCGCCATGTAAAGATCCAATATATGAGGAGTTTGCACTAAGCTGAACAATAAGTTTCTTTATCTTGTTTTCATCCAGTAGACCTTTCAAATTACTACGCAATAAACCTGCGAAAGATAATTGAATGACGCCAGCTGAAATTGCAACACCCCATATAGATCCAATACTACGGAATAAATATAAAGTTGATGTCGCAGTAGCTTGGTCACTCTTAGAGAACATAAATATGAAAGTAAACAAGGTCGTAGGAAAAGTGATACCTTGTCCTAGATTTGCAGGTATCAAAAATAGACCAATCAACCAGTTCGGAGAAGTTTTTTCAATAAACAGGAATAAAAAGTTACCCAAAAACATCAAAGAAATACCAATGTAGAGTAATAATCTTAGACAGTTGTACTTGCTCATGGAAAATCCTGTTATGAGACTGCCTACCGGAGTAAATAGGGAAGGAATCGTAAGACGTAATCCTGCTTTTGCAGTGGAATCTCCAAGTACAATCTGAAAGAATAATGGTAAAGTAAAAAGATACGCGTAGCTGGCAAAACCAACAAGTATACTTATCGAAAGTACAACGACACTGTAGGAGGAATTGACCAGCTCCATAGGAATAATCGCTCTAGCACTTGTTTTCCTTTCGTGCAATATGAACAGTAAGAGGATTATTACACTCCCAACTAATAGCAGTAGCACAGAAGGGCTGGTCCATGATAATTTAGAAGTAGAACACCCCAGGCTCAGGTAAAGAAGCTGTAGTGTGAGACCAGTTATAATAAGAATTGAGCCCATAACATCTATGTCCCTGAGTATTTTTCCGGGATTTTGGAATATGCTAGAATTTTGACGATTATATTCTTTCTGATTAGGTACATAATAATTCATTAATATGGAACTAATCACAGATATGGGTACTTGGATGAGAAAACACCACCTCCAACCAATGCTCGACGCTATTGTGCCACCGAAAGACGCTCCACATATGGCACCAAATCCCAAAAGTAAATTCTGAAACGCTTGAAAAACTCCTCTTTTCGAACTTGGAATAACGTCTGAATTTACGATTGTAGAAAGTGTGATCAAGCCACCACCTCCTATGCCTGTCAATGCTCTCATAAAACTAAGCATGTAGATGTTTTTCGAGAAACCACAGGCTAGACATCCAATGGTAAAAGCCCCATTAGCAAAGAAAAGGCAGTTTCTTCGACCAAGTGCATCAGAAAATGACCCATAAAGAGGTTGAAAAGATGTTGATGTAATTAAATACGCAGTGGTGATCCAATTTGAAATACTCATCTGATTAAATTCGTTACCAATCGTTTGGTACGTCGAAGCTGTAACGGTTCCGTCAAAACCGGACAAAAAGACATTAGAAAAAAGAGTAGCTTCAATAATCCATCAATTTGGGATTCTTGAAAGCGCTATATCTTCGCCTTTGTCCAAGTCCTCATCTAAGTCTTCACTGTAGTCGACAGAAGGAATTTCAGTCTCTTCAATACTGCCATAGTTTCCATCCTTGCTTTTCGGTAGTACTTTGTGTTTACTAGATTTAAGCATTGCGAAAAAAAATCTGATTTGGAATTAATGTTTCATTTACTACATTTTAAAGCATTTTGTACCATTCAGAGGCAAGAATTGGCCAATACTGTGTGTTCTTATAACGATAACTAGTATATATATTCTCGAAATTGTATATTTCTGTGGATTTGCACACAATCATCTAATAGCAAATTAGGAAGAAAGCCACACATGCACATATATCGCATCACTTACCGAGCCTTAGAATGTGGTTGCCACACATTAGGACATGTTACCCCCCGCACCTAGCAGAAATATAGTATTAATCTATCAGTGCTCAACACAATGTGATATCAGTACAATTCTTCATGCCATGGTACGTCGTCTCTATTTCCTTTTATATTCTGTTTATTATATCATGTTCTAAAAATGTCATATATACAATTCTGAAAAGGTTTTTGACCCTTACGTAACGCTATTCGGTCAACTACTTGTGAGACATATATTGTTCAAATATGTAAATGAAGAAAAGTACGCCTATTACTAGGATCCACAATACCGTAAAGCCTGTTAAACAAGGAGGAACAATATATATATCATAATTTTTTTAGAAAGAAAAGCCAAAGAAACAGCATTTGCAGGCACAAATCCGTGATAATAATGCATAGAACAATATGTGAAACCCCACAAGGTTACTGGTCGGATGATGAGCGAGCCCAGAGAAACCAACGGACCTCTGTAAACATCACTATGCCTTATCACCACACTTTACCATAATGCATTGAAAGTGCAATTGGAGAAGCCACCAATAGACGAGCTATGATGATATATTTAGCGTCCCTTAAAATATCGACTTATACAGTGGATAACATTTCCGCTCGCATTCCTCGAAGAGCATTATTTCCAAACTACTGTTGAAAAAAAAAAATATGAAGACGACGCTTACCTGAGCACCCAGGATGTACACTTCGCCACAAATTTTGAGAGGCCTTTTGTTGTGATATTAGTTGAAATATATAACCACTTAATCAGGCAAAAAGACAGCAGTCACTATTTCAAATTGGTAAAAAAATCCTGTTTTCGCTAATTGTCGATTTGGCCTTTCACCTGGACTTGAAAGCTTTCAATTACGGCCTGATACATTCATTCTTTATACTGACCTTTGCCCAATTTATTATCCAGAACTATAGCCATTAGGTTGCAGGCCACTGGGACCACCACTGACTGGAAAATATTCTATTGACGAATTTTCCGCAACTCATCGCTGATTAGTTTATGAACTTATCCCGTCGGAATGAGAAAGTTACATATGCAGGAATTCTCTACAAGCAGCAATAACATGCTTTTATTTTACTGTCGTATTGTAATTGCTTATTCGGTTCCAAACATGTCAGCTATGCCAATATTTTAGAAGAGTGGGAAAAAAAAAGAGATGTTATAGACGAACGACAAAAGTTGTGAAAAACTCGAATGGAGTAATGGAGCAAGAAACAAGAATCTGTCATAGTCAATACGTGATTTTGATATGCTTTCAAGCTTCTGAGAACTTCATTCATTACACTCCACCACATATACTATACAACGAATAGCCCAGTCGAAGAGGTTATGATTGTGTTCATTTATTTTTTTACATGACAGAGTCTCCCTATTGATACTAAGCTTGCTGCAATAACTCTTCTTACTAAGAGGTAACTTACATCTTGACTTTTTAATGAAGTTCCCAGCCGATTACCATTATACGTCGCCGTTTCGTTCATGTAAATATTCAAATATACTACACTTCATATCTTTGCTTCTTATATTTTCGCGCGTAGGTTTGCCTAATTACATTTTTATATTCCTCATCAATAAAGCCGCCAACAAAGAGCACAGGGTAGAAACTCTGCTGTCTGGGAACTCGGCTAACGCTTGTAAGCTATTTAATATTCTCAAATCATTTCAACACCTCTTTTTTTTTTTTCAAATATGTACTATTTTCTCTATTTCCATTAAGTTAGTCTTACTGAAGAGTCAAGAATATGGAAGAATTCCTGCGGAATTTTCAATTATTAGAAGTGAAAAAAAAAAAAAAGAAGAACAATGAAATTTAGTCTCACTTTAGCGTGATATATAAAACGTAAAATGTCGAAGCCAACGTAAAATTAAAAACATTTTGATGTCACAATGAAAGAACTCCAAAGTAGAACTTGAATTATAAATTAGCATTTTACCGATGTCCAGTAAAGCTACCAAAAGTGACGTAGATCCATTGCACTCGTTTCTGGCAGGGTCCCTAGCCGGTGCTGCTGAAGCATGTATAACATATCCTTTTGAGTTTGCCAAAACAAGGCTGCAGCTGATTGATAAGGCCTCCAAGGCATCAAGAAATCCTCTGGTATTGATATATAAAACTGCAAAAACTCAGGGCATTGGTTCCATTTATGTCGGATGTCCCGCATTTATTATTGGAAACACCGCTAAGGCGGGTATTAGATTTCTTGGCTTTGATACCATTAAAGACATGCTAAGAGATAGTGAAACTGGAGAACTAAGTGGTACAAGAGGGGTGATAGCTGGGTTAGGTGCGGGACTATTAGAAAGTGTTGCCGCAGTGACTCCTTTTGAAGCAATCAAAACTGCTTTGATCGATGATAAACAATCTGCTACACCAAAATACCATAATAATGGGCGCGGTGTAGTACGAAACTATTCATCATTAGTCCGTGATAAAGGATTTTCTGGTCTTTATCGTGGTGTTTTGCCAGTTTCCATGAGACAGGCCGCAAACCAAGCCGTTAGATTGGGTTGTTACAATAAGATTAAGACCTTGATCCAAGATTATACGGATTCGCCAAAAGACAAACCTTTATCATCCGGGTTAACCTTCTTAGTGGGTGCATTTAGTGGTATTGTGACGGTCTATTCCACCATGCCCCTTGATACTGTGAAAACAAGAATGCAAAGTTTGGATTCCACCAAATACTCCTCTACAATGAATTGTTTTGCAACCATTTTCAAAGAAGAAGGGTTAAAGACGTTTTGGAAAGGTGCTACGCCTAGACTTGGGAGATTGGTCTTGAGTGGTGGTATTGTTTTCACTATCTATGAAAAGGTCTTAGTTATGCTAGCCTGAAATGTATTATTGTGTACAATATATCATCTAATGTTTTCTACTCGTTATAAGTCTATTTACCAGCCGATCACTTAAAAAAGTTATATATCTCTTTTTATCATAATGAAGAAGATGGCTTATGCTTGATTTTGACTTTGGTTGAGGTATTTCTTTTCCAATTTTTTGACTTGAATGTAGTCGTATATACTCTTCAGGGTGATAAATAGCCCAAGAAATGCCACAAAAACAGCCAACCATGGTATGTTTTGTTTTTCTTCATCCAGACCGTGATTCAAATGTGATTCAAATTTATCTTGTGTCGTTGATTGTGAATTTAGACGAACATCATCGAATTCATTTGGATCCTCTAATTCCATTCTATTTAAGCTTTTATTTTTGCCGACTTTTGAAGTAACATCATTGGGAATCATTGAATAACCATATCCAATGAACGTTAACCCTAATCCAAACCTTGAACCTTGCTTTGCTGCGTGAGATGTGTGTAAAATGTAGGTTATTAAAAATCCAATGAACTGAAAACTCGTGCTTACGATGATATTCCATAATAAATTTGCTATATTTCCTACAGGAAGCCCCTCAATGCATATTTCGTCGTAGTAGATATCTGAATTGTTCAAATCCATTCCATAATACGAGGGGGCCATATCAGCAGCAGCTTCGTCGTATGTAGGTGGTATGTCTTGTTCGTTATTACCTTCAGTCTCTGTGGTATCTGGTTTTGCGCTTAAATTGCTAAAGACACCATCAAACATGGCACCTTGTTGTATATCCGAAGACTGTTGTGTACGTTTCTTAAAAAGTCTATCAAGAATATTAAAATGTCTTCCTATTTTTCCTATATGTCTGGCTGCTTGTTCCCTCAGCTGGTGTGGTACTAGTCTTTCTGTCGTACTATTTCCTCCACTGCTGCTTCCCTCGTCCTCTATGCTATCTTCCTCGTCAGACCCTATTTCCGTTTCCCCTTCTACGCCAGTTTGTGTGTCTCTAGTTCGTCCTGCGTTTCCGACATTTATGCCATCAGTAGATGAACCTGCATGAAGTGTATTCATTTCTTGCCCTATAAGTAGTTCTTGCTCTGGCATAGCGCTTAGTTTCCTAGACTACGTGTTCTTGTTATTCTCATGCTCTTTTTATGTATCTAAATTGGAAGATTTTTATAAAGGTTATGTACTATTCTTCTAAAAAAAGTAGGCGCAAAGGGACTCCGCATCGTATAACACGATGATAATACAAATTCTTCCACGGTTATTTACATCTCCGGTATATTTTATATATGTGTATATATTTTCTATGTATTCTGTGTGTTATTGTTACTGCTACCATTATTGCTATTAGTCAACAATGTCGCTTCGCTATCATGTGGTGCTACTGGAGGTGCTATAGGAAGACTAGGTGTAGGTACCGATTTACTAGCTGCCCCACCTGGGATTACTGGCTGCAGTGTGGGATTGGGTGAATTAGTAACAGTGTGATTGGCAATCGGGTTTGGGATTGAAGGTATCGTCACACCAGCGCGAATGTTACTATTCAGCTTAGTTTTCAGCGATTCTGGACTCGGAAGCATTGCATTGGTGCCACTACTTGTGTCATTGGGCGCTGCTGCGAACTCTTCTTTTGTATTAACTTTCCCAGGCAGTTTAATAGAAAGTAGTAGCGAATGACCCGGAATATGGTCAATAATATAACAAGGAGGTGAAACTGGCTTAGGTCTATCTGGCCTGCTTTTATAAGTGGTTGTGTTTCTCAATTCGTACGATTCCACAGAAGGGCCTACGTCAACACCACCAGGCATTAAAGTGCTAGGTACTGGAGTCCTGAAAGTTCTTGGAATATCTGCAATATCTGGCAGTAAAATCTCTCCTGGTGGCAACGATGAAGCATTTCCTGCTGCTACTGAGTTGTGAACGCCGTTCATAGATGTATTACTTGCAGATGTGCCGGACAATGCGAGCATACCACGTCTATTAGATCTACCTTGTCTTCTTTTCCTTCTTGTGTCTCTGTCCTTATCTTTATCCAATCTCTCTAACTCTGCAGCTGAAATCTGTAATAGGTTTGGAGTAAAAATTTTGCTTTCCGCTGCAGGCCTATAAACATCATCAAGAGTAATCGTTGGGAGCATTCTGCTTCTAATGTCATCATCTTCTATCGCTGATCCATCAAAATTGTAACCTAACAGTGCCAGTGATTTATGATACATATGAACTTGCTCTCTTATGGAGTGAGCAATGGCAGTCACAAACTCACCTGGTAGTTCTAATTCTTGACACATGGACTCTGCAAACTCTTCTGGACAGTTATCACTATTAGAGATGTCCCACTCAAATTGATCGATTAACTGGTTTTGTCCCACGACAATATCCAGCTTGATTCTAATTCTCAAGTCATCACCGCCTAGACGGTCCTGATTCAACTCTATATATGGATTTCCTTGAAACTCCTGAATCTGCTCTTGTATAGATTGACAAATAGTATCAATGTGTTGCTCTCTCGTAGCGTCCTCAAATCGGTAATCTCGCAACATGTCGTCCACAAAGTCTTCAATTTTAATAAGCTTGTCATTTTTGTTCCATAACAAAGTGTCCCTGAGGAAGAATCTGTCACGATCTTGATCGAACTCCAATCTTATGGGAACTAACTGTTCCGATGTCTCATTCATGGCCTGTTTATAGACTTTTAATTTATCCTCTAGGTAATGCTTCCTATTTCCAACTTCTACTTGTGGAATAACTCTGGTAGTTGTATTCGTAATCCCATTACCATACCCTGAGTAACCATTTCCCCAAATACTTGCCGAAGGAATCTTCTGAGAAGTGCTTGTGATAGATTTCATTCTAGTGTTCTTCAAATCTTGATAATACTTCAGTGTATGCCACAGTCTACTAATATACTCTTTATTACTAAATCCATAAATGCTAAACGGATCGTAACCATTGGTTTCTCTTATTAGCGAATATTTGTTAATTTTATCACGCTGGATAATTTGTTCGTACAACAAAGTATCCGTATCTGCTTTTTTGTCTGACCAATAGGTTGGATATGGTAGCTTGGTTTCTGGTGGATCGTATTGAATAGTTTGGTACTTGGGTAAGTTTAATTTTGGAAGTTGAGGAAGTTGGCCAATAGTTGGCTGAACATTGGTGGGAGGTTGTCCACTCATGGATCTAACTTGAGGAACTTGCTGAGATTGCGGTATTTGTCCTTGCTGCTGCTGCTGCTGCTGCTGCTGTTGTTGTTGTTGTTGCTGTTGTTGTTGCTGCTGCTGTTGCTGTTGCTGTTGCTGCTGTTGCTGTTGTTGTTGTTGTTGTTGTTGCTGATGCTGCTGCTGCTGTTGTTGTTGCTTTTGTTGCTGCTGTTGTATTTGCACATGATGCCTAAACTGTTGTTGCTGTTGTCGCTGTATTTGGTTTCTAAGTTGCTGCTGCTGTTGCTGCTGAACCAGCAATTGCCTCTGCTGTTCTAGCTGAGTTTGTGCCGTTTGCTGTCCCCTTTGCTGCTCAATTTGGCGTTGCACTTGTTGTTGTGCAACAGTAATTGCATTCACAACCTGTGGATTATTTTTTGCTATGGCCTGCTGCCTCAACTTGTTCAAAACTTGTTGCTGTGTAGCCAAAGGTAACTGAGCAATTTGTGGAGGCAAATTAATAGGCGCTGGAGCTAAGGGCACTTGACCAATTTGGGGATGTAAGTTGTGTGGTGCTGGAGGAGGAGGAGGGGTAGAAGTCGCTGATTGATTAGCAATGGGTTGAGATTGTTGCGGAGGAGGGGGTGGAGATTGATGCGTTTGCGGTGGCGGTGAAGTTTGTTGTTGTTGTTGTTGTTGTTGTTGTAGACGACTCCTCAGTAACTGTTGGTGTCGTTGCTGAATCATCTGCAATTGTTGTGGTGTGAGGCTCTGATACAGCTGTTGCGGAATTTGCGCCATGTTAAAAGATGGAGTTCCAATGTTGCTAAATATATTTCCAATACTATTTGGAACGCTGTTGGTACCCTGCGGCTGATTATTCATTGTTGCTTTTGTGTAGTTCTTTACTATATGTTCCCTTGATGATGCTTTGTTTTGGTGTTTATGTTTGAAATTTCAGTTTCTTTTAAATGCGACGAAAAATGAAATTTTTGGTCAAAGAACAAGAAGAGATTTATTTAAAGTTGGCGATAACAGGACTTGGGCAACAACAGAGGCTGTAAACCTTACCAACCCAACCAAAATAGATGTATTTGTCATTCTATATCACTGATACAAAGAACAAACTTATTTTCCAGTATCTTTTAGGTGCAACAGCTCCCTCCTTCAAGCACCTGTGGACCCGCGTTCAGTCCACATGTCCTCAATTGCTCGAAGATAGCAGTAGTGATGATTATTTAGACCATTCAATGGTTGGAAGAGATTTAGAGGTCTATAAGTATTTCTCAGTTATAAATAAGCTCAATTATTGGTGCTTAGCCTCCACTTCGAAGTCAAAAGGCCCGCTTGATTGTTTTACCTTTTTAGAGACTATAGATCGTATCCTGTTAGAATATTTTGACAAGGATAAATTAAGTATCAAGAAAATTGTTAATAATTATGATAGAATCAGTTTGATTTTTAACTGTTGCGTCGAAGCGGGTGAACCAAATGTGAGTGATATGCTCTATGTTAATAAAATTAAAGAAGCTGTTCCTGAAAGATCGGATTTATCGAAGTTCATAAGTTCTACAGCCCATAATTTACAGCAGGCTGTGCAACTCCCACAACAAAGGCAACAGCAGCTACAACAAAATCAGATTTCTCGTGGTAGTAGTTCACTAATCGAAAATGAAGAGATTGTTCCCTGGAGAACTTCAAGGGCTAGCAAACATGAGAATAATGAGCTTTATGTGGATTTGTTAGAAACATTCCATGTTGTATTTGAAAAGAAAAAATCACATCTAAGGTTGCTCACTGGAAGTATCCATGGAATAGTGGACGTGAGATCTTATTTGAATGATAATCCTCTAGTTGCAGTAAAATTAAACACTATGGGAAATGATATAGGTATACCCAGTTTGCATGACTGTGTTGAAATCAATGATGGTGTGTTTTCTCCCTCTAATATAACGTTTATACCACCAGATGGGAAGTTCAGATTGCTGGAGTATTCCGTCGATTTAAGTTCTCAAGTAAAGCAATCCGGAGTAAGGATGAATTCTATTGGCTTGATGTCTTTACACTTCCAAAATGGATTGGGTAAAGATTCTGATGAATTTGAGTTATCCTTAAATATTGAAAATTTCAAAAAAGTTTCACAAGTTGATGACCTAAAAATAGATTTACAGTTCAATGTTGAGAATGCTGATCCAAATGAAATAGCATATAAGATAAAAATATTGCGCAATACTCATGGCCGTTTTGAAAATAGCATTATCATGGGTCAAGGACAATGGATTTTTGATAAATCAACTGCCACTGGAACGGTACCTGTACTACGTGGCTGTATTGAGTATGAAAATACTGGGCCAAATTTTACAAAAAAAGTTGATTTACAAACAGTCTCCTTAGAATATTCTTACATAGGACAATCGGCCAGTGGAATCTATGTAGAAGCCATCGATATTGTATCTGGATTAACAATTGGCAAAAATACAAAGCTGTACAAGGGTGCAAAGTATAAGACCCAGACAGGCAATTTTCAAGTAAGGCTGTAGTTATATGTGTACTTGAAATTCCATGCGAAACTAAATAGAATATAATGAGAATATAAGTCTTGGAATAAAAAAGGAATATAAAACTATGCTAAAAAAAAAAAAAATGAATAAGACTTTCATTCATGAAGACTCTATACAAAGGAATGAAAAGTTGTATTAAGTTGGGTTAGCCCACTGTAAAACGTAAATTGCACCTGAGACAACAATAATACTTACAGGCAAACTTAAGACAGCGTACCCCCAAAATAGAATATCGGCCATTTCTGCCTCGAAAAATTCATTCAGTTGAGTGATTTGAGTTAATTGAATGGCAGGAGGGGAAACAGTCAAAAGAAAACCGACAACAAGGAAAATTGGATCGTCCAAAATACTCACGTTTATGTACTTAACAGCAATAGCAATAATAGGCAAAAGGAAGCAAGAAGGTAAAATCATTCTTCCGATGATGGAGCCGATCAATAACTTGCTATGGTGAACCGTCTTAGGGAAGACTTCCGCAGAAGGATATAAGTTAGAACCGAGGACAACCAGGATCAGTGGGATAGAAACTGAACCCAGCTGCGTAACAGCCTCGGCAAATGTGTTATTGATAAACCCATCTTCCATAAATAGCTCTCTCTGCAACGGACCAATTGCTGCCACAACAACAGCAAAAATCATGGAATATAACGGAGGATTAAGGTTCGCTCTGATTCTCTCAAATACAGCGCATGATTTTTGCCAAATCTTATCACCGATGGAACTCGAACTCAAAAAAGATGAGTTCATTCTGTTATTTTCTTCTTCAAGCAATTCTTGTTCCTCTTGTTCCTCATTGACAAGTTCCTCGTTATCAATGTTGGGCGTCCTTTCCAACAAAGATTGCACTTGAGAAGGTGGCATATGCTGAGTGTTCTCTCCAGACCACTTCATTAGCTTATTGTAACCCCAGCTCCACCTCAGCATTTGTCCGATTTGTTGAAAGATCAGCAAGTATAAAATACCCCTTGATGCAACGTTATCTCTGTTATCATTAGGAATTTGGTCCCAAGTTAAGTTGGGCAGAGTGTAAGCCAAAGATAATGTCAAGGACACAGGTAGAGAGTTACTGTTACCAAAGACAGAGTTTGCCACCACAAAATTAGTTTCATCTTTATCCAAGTCTAGGATACGGCTCATTATCTTTCCGGAAATAAATGAAATACCAGTAGTCAAACCAAAAAAAATAGGAATGATGGCTATTTCAAAGATTTTGGCCATGGACAGGGATTTGGCCAACTTACTAAAAATAAGACATGGTGTAAAAAGGTCCACGTTCAACAGAGAAATGATTTTTTGACTTTGTTTGGGCAGCAGACCAGAACTAGCGCTCCAAAAACCAGCGAGTGCGATAATGACTACCTGTAAAACGGACTCAAAGACCAAATAAGCCAAATGAGCAAAACTAAATGTTTCAACCATATAGTAGAAATGCAGAGTAATCTATGAGGGTATGGTTAGTTGGGAATAACAAACCAAAAACGGGCTTCACACATATTGTTCAATTTACAATAATTTCCTGTTTAAACTTTTATATCACAATTTCAGTTTTTTTTTCTACCTTTTTTTCACTTTGATAAGGAGGCTGTGATCCCCTTGATGCACGTGCAGTTAAAAAAAAGAGGGTTTTTATTTTCTTTTAGATAATTATACAGAAATACTTGATGTGAACAGTACACTTAAATAATCAAGAAGTCGGCCCTGTACTTAAATTGTGGTTGTTGAGCATTCAATATGTCCACCTCTTTGTGCTTTTGGGTTTCTCTTTTTGGGAAACCCTCGAAAGAGTCAGCATAGGTGGCCACAGAGTGAGCAATCAACTTGGTGTTGGTAATGAATGCGTCCCAGGATAAGTTAGAGACATCATCACATAATTGATGGTAGCATCTGTCTAAGACCTTTCCGTTGTTGACGTTATTCTTTTCGGCACCAGTGGCAATACCACCGGCTGGAATTCCGTTGTTGATAAACCCGACATAATCGGATCTACCGTCAAATGGGACCAAAGTGTAGTTCAAGTGATGAGCCTTGTAGTAGTCTACGTACAGGTTTTTCAACTCTTCAGACCCCTTAGGGTTCTCCTTGTTGTTCGCATCATAAATTTCGTATTCATAGTTTGGAGAAGCCATCATGTCATAGTCCATAAATACTCTGATCTTGGAGTTTTCTTCTTTGGTCAAGTTATAAGCGTAGAAGTTAGAGCCTAGCAAACCTTCTTCTTCAGCAGCCCACCATGCAAAACGGACCTTGTTATTGATCTTGAAATGGGTCAATTGCTTAGCGACGTTCAATAGGGAAATAGTACCGGAACCATCGTCGTTGATACCTGGGCCCTCCTCAACAGAGTCTGAATGAGCACCAAGGGCAACAATATTATCAGGATCACCGTGTTTTGTGTCGGCAATGATGTTCTGGGTCTTGATAAATTCTACATAAGAGTCCATGGCAAAATATAATGAATAATCGATGTTCAATGCAATATTGGCAATCAATTTTTTACCAACTTTATATGGAACACCGACGGTGGCGACAGTGTGCTTGGTAGGTTCGCCTAATGTACCGTGTAGTCCTTCTTTAGATTTAGGTTCGTTGTCGTAAATGACCACAGCGGTGAAACCGAACTTACCGGCCAAATTACTCTTATCGCCAAAAGGACACTTACCTCTTTCGATAAGGGCAATTTGCTTTTCGTTGTGTCTTGGTGGGACTACAGAGGCGTAATCCTTCTCTTCACATCCCAAGTTAGGAATTTCGACTAGCTTACCTACGAACCCGTCCACAGGTGGAGAAAGTGCGAAAGCTGTAGTGTTAGCAAAGCTTTTACCGGTTTCGGCGTCAGAGAGGTTGAAAGAGATGATCTTACCGGATAAAGCTTCGAACTCTTGCAAAGAAACATCATAGTAGTCCTGCATGTCATCGAAAACATTCAATATGTATTCCATAGTCTTGTTATGACCCTTGGACCCGATCACACGGGTAGGGTGACCGTAGTCAGGAGTAGAATAGTTAGCTAAACGGTAGAGGTCCCAAGCAGTAGCATTCAAATCGTCAACTTTGATTTTATCTTGCAATTTTTCACTTTCTACATGTGGTTTCATGAAGTAAGGAATATGTGGCTTCGGAATGTTGGCAGCAACGGCAGAGCTATCATCGTCGTTTAATTGCGGAAGATAATTCTCAATTGGCTCTTCTTGTTGAAAGGCTTCCTGGAAGAATTGAGGAATGACATAGGCAGAGCCTAAATTGGTAGCGTAAAACGCAGCGACAGCCAATTGCTTCAAAGAAAAGTGCATGGTTGGCGTTTCTGTTTTTTTTTTTTTTTTGGCTTCTTCTACCAATTGTTGAAAGGCTGAACATGGTTTTGTTCCCATCCATTGTTCCTCGCTTTTATATTGAAAAAAGAAAAATTTTCCTAAGGACCCCTTCTTCCTGAGGGTTAATTTAAGGGAATTCAAAGTGTGTCAATAGTAATTAATAGAACTAATCAATATATTCAGTATAACTTTTATTATTAATAGTATATGATATTACTTTTTGAACTATATATTTATGGAAGCACAAAAACATAGAGAACACTCTTTCTGACGATAAGAAAGGTGATTATATCAAGATATATAATGAAGCAGCTCAATTGTCTTATTTCTTGTATCTCAAGTAGCTCCTTCTAGTGCTACACTTTAGTATTCTGCTTTGTTTATCATCGAACCTATCAAATTCCACGGAATCCTCTGGTGAATATGTGTTCTGGTGCCGTGTTGAGTTATCGTTATCCAATTTGTGTTCATTGGCGACAAGGCCCTTTTTCAGCTCATTCAAATCTATGCAATGATTATTAACGCCTTTCTTATCAATGGCAACCTTACCCAAATTGTTTCTGTTTCTAGTCAGGATTGTAGCCATTTCTCTATCTGAAATGTCCGCCTCCATGCTATCGTCAGTGGGGCTTTCTAAGGATTTTATGTTTATGAAACCATTGTTTTCATTGCAATAGATTATTTCAATGGGGGAAGGCTCTTGCTTTTTAAAGGAGAATAGACTATCAAAATATGAGAACCTAGAAAATATGGTCATTGTCAACTATAAGCGAGCTTAGAGATTTCGAATTGTTATGTTATAAATGGAGTGATAAGACTCTTGTTTGAGGCTTGGGCTTTTTGATTTATATTAAATTAAGATATGTAAAAAAAAAAATAAATTAAAAAACGTGTGTTCTATTTACAGTATCTACTTACTTATTTGTTTATATATTCCATTAGTTTACTTATCTTTATCCTTAACCTTTTTTTTTTTTTGTGTGTGTGGGGAAGGGCGGTACATAATATTAGCGTCACAATATGCGCCCCTCGAAGAAACATGAGCGAATTCACGCAATTATGAGTCGCCACTCCCCTGCGAGAGTGCTACTGCGATATTGACGTCTGATGATCGGAACGTTATGCTCTAAACTTGTATTTGGTTTACAATCATACCACTTGTCTACAAACCCAGTGTTTTCCACGAAGTAGTCATGGCTGGCTAAGGAAACGCCGAGCCATTTGTTCTTTAGGGTACTTGAAAATCCACTGGTTATGACACTGTTTCTTAGAAGTTCGCATAAATCTGCTGAATGTAAACGGTATATACTAGCCGCTACACTATACTCTTCTATAATGGGTTCTTTCGTATACGAATTGTTGTAGAGGATAGATTCTGAGCTCAGCGATATCTTGAACCCCATTTCAAAAAACTTCATGAAAGGGTTCTTCTTATAAGGCTTTGAGGGCTCTAGGACAAGCCCCGTCGGGGCTTGTTCTTGTAGCATTGTAGGGTTTGAATCTACTATGGAATTCAAAGGCGCCACAACCATGGGAATTTGACTTAGATAGAAAAGATACACCAGTGATGGTGGTGCATTCCAGAGATTTTCTGCATTTAGAAACCCTCCACAGGCGAGCAAGAAATTGTTTAAAATAGTTTCCGTATGTTCTGTGAAGTTCAGTGTATTACTAAACTGTGAAGTTCGATTCATTGAGGTGGGAGAACATGAACTTCTCAAAGTGAAGGTATTTTGATGAAGGGCTTGGCGGATATGGTTCAATTTTGTTAGGTTGACGTAGACGTAATACATATATTGTGAAATGGTTGGATTATCACCGCCAGATGTCCAATCTTTTGGCAAGCAACTAACTGCTGTGAAGTTTTTCCAAATATAGTTGTCCGTATCTTGAATACATAGATCAATCGAAGATACTTGAGAAAGAAATTTCAAAAGAATAGGTCCTAATGACTTGTGTAGATAATTTTCGGCATTGAAAAGCGGTTTGAAGATTAAATTTAAATACTCCTGAAAATTCTTCACCTTGCCAGTATGATACAGTTCTGGATAAATTCTAGAAATGCGAATATTCCAGCGAATATTGTTAGAAAATATATTATAGTGGTTCAGCCAATTGGCAAAGACCATCCACCAATTGTCCACATCAGAATTATCGTAATGCAGATAAAATTGGAAGTCCACAGAGAGTTGACATAACTGATATTTCGACTCCTCTTGCGGTTTTATTAAAAACGTTTTCAGTAGTTCCGCTAAGTATTCACCATTAATATAGTTATCAAACTCCAAAAATGTTTTCGCAATCAAATAGTATCGAAGCTGCTTACCGTGTGAGCCTGTGTGTATTTCCATTTCATCGTTAACCAAATGATATTTTGCGGGATAAATAACTTTATACCACTCCAAAAATGAATCGTCAATAATTTTCAACCCATTGAAGAACTGACCGGTCTCCTCGAAATTCACTTTGAATAATTGGCTCAAGGTTATATGACTACCATTAAAAGCTTGATGGATAACCCTGTCCGGTTCTTTTCTCAACTTGGTCCAAATGAACTCAGTCAATTGCCACTGTGAGAAACAGCCGCTTAACAGAAGATTCAGATCAATCTTTCTACAGTTGTAAAAATCCTTGTGTGGCACCTTTTTGCTCTGTCTCATTTCTTCCTTGGAATGTAGGTGTTGAAAAACTGGAAACTTATTTACAAGATATTGTAATCTTTTTTCGCTAAACCTTGATAGGCTTCTATCTCTTATAATTTTCAAGCACCATTCAAAATCTTCCCTAAATTCTTTAAAAGTGGGGATATTAATCTGACTGTTGAACAATTCCGTCATATAATTTCCATCCTGGAGGAGGTTTACAGTATTACTTTCCTCTAGATCAAGAAAGTGACGTATTCCAAATAATTTTTCTTTTACAGGTTTAAGATAACCCCCAGCCACTCTTGAATGAAGCTGCGGACATGACAAAGCATCTTGTTTACTTATAGTTAGATAATTTCGCCTTAACTTAGACATTTCCAACAGGCATTTGCGGTCTATGCGGAAATGTGTTTGCTCAAAGAAATAGCTAGGAAGGTGAGCCAAGGATGAATATGCTAGATCTTTTGTTTTTAAAGGTTCGACAGGAGGTGGCGTTTCTGCCGGCATCGCCATGGGTGAACCCATCTCCATCTGCATATCGAACTTCGTATTTAGTGGGACCATATCAAGATCATCCAAATGCAATACTACGTCAGTATTACTATCCTCGAAGATTTGAGCTCGAGGATTTCTTACTCGAGCTTGTGATGTAATTCCTACGTCCCCGTCGAAAGCTAAACCCTGATCCGACACAGCGTCATTTCCATCCAGGTCGTCCAAGCGTATTGGTGAAGTGGAAGGGCTCTCCTTATAAGAGTCGCATTCAACAAAAAAAACCGATTCATTGTTCTGTACCATTGTTTGTGTGATACCCTGATAAGTCCTCCTTTTCCTGTACTATTTACTAAAGATGTCGCCTGTCCTACTTATACTGTTTGTATCCACTGAACGCGGGCGCAAACTCTTTGCCACCCCCGTATTTAGCCGCCAACGATATTTTTGCGTCCAATGATAATAACCGTTGATAGTACCGAAACAACAGAGAACAACCATCATACACTCATGCCAAATTATAAGAACAGACACTGTTGAGACTGTTAACGATATTCTTTCATAACGTGAAACATAAAGTTGTTGAGATACCTTTCTTTTTATTGCTACCGGCCACTTTGAACTACATTACAAGTTATATTCGATTTGCAGCCATATATGTGACTTCAACTGCCCTGAATTGCTTTTCATAATGCATAAGGACTATCCTCGTCTTAGGTTTAATCATTCCTCTGTCTGTACTTAATGCAACCATGTAGAGGGGCGCTAACGATGTCATTAGACACGGTAGGATCTGTATCACTTTACACGCTTTCGTGGCAAAGAAAAGAGCTGAAAAAGTGAAAAAAAAAAATGTCGGGTAGAGAGCAAAGCGGAAGCAGGGTTTGTTTTACACCGACAAAATAGTTATCCTTTGTTCGCTAGCTACCACAGTCTTGATAGATGTCATTTGGTCCTTCATTGAATTAGTAAAAGTTAATAAAAGTAAGATCGAATACACTGAAGAAAAGCTTGCTCTTTTTTTTTTCTTTGCTTGGGTTGGGTGGTTTTTCATAGCTTTATTGAATTGAATCCATTACTCGTACGCATTTTTTAGCACATTTGCCCCCGCCACTCTCCATTGTTTTAGTATGTCTGGTTTTCGTCTAATTGATATCGTTAAGCCTATCCTACCGATTTTACCGGAAGTTGAGTTACCTTTTGAAAAATTACCATTTGATGACAAGATTGTCTATACTATTTTTGCAGGGTTAATTTACCTTTTTGCACAATTCCCACTTGTTGGTTTGCCCAAAGCTACCACACCTAATGTTAATGACCCCATTTATTTTCTAAGAGGTGTATTTGGGTGTGAACCAAGAACCTTGCTAGAATTTGGCCTTTTTCCCAACATTTCTAGTGGGTTAATCTTACAATTATTAGCCGGTTTGAAAGTAATTAAAGTTAATTTCAAGATCCAAAGTGATAGAGAATTATTTCAAAGCTTAACAAAAGTTTTTGCCATTGTTCAGTATGTGATTTTGACCAACATTTTCATATTTGCAGGTTATTTTGGTGATGATTTATCTGTGGTACAGATCGGGTTGATCAACTTTCAATTGGTCGGTGCTGGCATATTCACCACTTTGTTAGCTGAAGTCATTGATAAAGGATTTGGATTTTCTTCTGGAGCTATGATAATCAACACTGTGGTAATCGCCATTAACTTGGTGGCTGATACTTTTGGTGTTTCTCAAATTAAAGTTGGCGAGGACGACCAAACCGAAGCCCAAGGTGCCCTAATCAATTTGATTCAAGGTTTAAGATCTAAGCACAAGACATTTATTGGCGGCATCATCTCTGCATTCAACAGAGACTATCTACCAAACTTGACAACTACTATTATAGTTTTGGCAATTGCCATTATTGTGTGCTATTTGCAAAGTGTCCGTGTAGAATTGCCAATCAGATCAACAAGAGCCCGTGGTACAAACAATGTTTACCCAATTAAGCTACTATACACTGGCTGTTTATCTGTTTTGTTTTCTTACACCATCTTGTTCTACATCCACATTTTTGCTTTCGTTTTAATTCAATTGGTTGCCAAGAATGAACCAACTCACATCATCTGCAAAATAATGGGCCACTATGAGAATGCTAATAATCTTTTAGCAGTCCCAACCTTCCCATTATCTCTTTTGGCTCCACCAACATCTTTCTTCAAAGGTGTCACTCAACAACCTTTAACCTTCATCACCTATTCGGCCTTTATATTGGTTACTGGTATTTGGTTTGCTGATAAGTGGCAAGCTATTTCAGGTTCCTCTGCTCGTGATGTAGCCTTGGAATTCAAAGACCAAGGTATCACTTTGATGGGACGCAGAGAACAGAATGTCGCTAAAGAATTGAACAAAGTTATTCCAATCGCAGCTGTTACGGGTGCATCCGTCTTAAGTTTGATCACCGTTATCGGTGAATCTTTGGGTTTGAAAGGTAAAGCTGCTGGTATAGTTGTTGGCATTGCTGGTGGGTTTTCTTTGCTAGAAGTCATTACCATTGAATATCAACAAAGTGGCGGTCAAAGTGCTTTGAATCAAGTCTTGGGTGTTCCAGGTGCTATGTAAACAAAGAAAAGAAAAAAAAGAAGGAAAACAAAAAAGAAGATCAAATTCTCTCTGCTACGCGCATTTATATACGTACGAACTTTTTGCTCTTCTTTTAGATTTATATGTATCTATATTTAACTCAAAGAAAGATGACATATGGTGCAATGTCTAAGCCATGTTTTATTTGATTTTGTTTTACAATCTTAAGTTTTATTTTTTATCTACCTATAAAGTCGAAAACTAGTATTTACACGCATATTGAAGAAAGATTATAAATAACTTATCCACGCTCCTTATAACATGAAGTGTCGGTGGCCCCTTCGCTTTGTACCCTCCCGTTTACTATGTATTCTTTTATCTTTAATAACTGTAAACGAGGATCTAATGGGCCGCCGCTAAATCCTTTAAATTCGTGTTTTAGAGGTGGTACATTTGCGTTAACGTAGGGCTTTAATTCGAAATTAACCATATCTGGGGTAACATAGGTTCTGACTTTCTTCCAGTTTATCACATAACCACCGAATTTTGTATGTCTACCAATCCCTGAAGCTCTTGTCCCTTTGTACATCGTCTTGTTACCTTGCTTTGTGGTCAACGGCACTCTTTTATTCCCAACTTTTGATAACCCATAAAATAATTCACCATCTCTGTATTTCTTCCAAGGCCTGGTAAGAGCATTAATAGAGGTCTTACTAAATTGCGAAATGGGTGAGCCTTTCATTTTAGTTATTTGCTGTCCTCACTTTTAAGCTAATCTTTGATTCTCGTAGTTTTTTAAGCAAAAATTGGTGTATTCTACTTCAATAGTCCTATCTTTTGTATTAATTCTAGCTTTTCAAAAATAATCCGTGAAACGTGATAATAATAATTATGTATCTCAAGAAAAATCATCATCAAATAGCCGCCAACAAGCTGCAGTGAAGCAACATTGAAAGTCCTTCCGCAAGTATTAGGCTCTGTTTAAAGATCATTAACCTTGTTAATAATTATAATAACACTTCACAGCTATTTTCGTATTCCTTTTCATAGTTAAGGGCATTTCACTTTGATCTAGAATGATTCTCTGATTTCGATGTTTTGTTATATGGTAAGGAAGCTCTTGAGCATTGCTCACAATTACTGCTGCAATTAGAAGTTCAATGAAGATGGTATCTTTTTTTTTTTTTTCTCATGAGAGGGAATACCGACTTTACCATAAACTTGAGTGATAATCGCATTGTGCGCCGCGAAAAGCTGTGGCACCAATATCAATAAAATGTGTGTAACTGAGATATTTAAGTGAAAAACTATTTCGAGAGACCGAACAACCCTGTAAGGAAAAGTGAAAAACGAGGGCAGAAGTAATTGTGAAATCATGTACCATAGCAGGGGTGTCGCATTGCACTCTGAACTAATTCATAGGTGGAATCACGCTTTTTCCATCTTATCCATTGTTGCATTTCCAAAAAAAAGATTGTTGTTTGCTGGTAGCCAAGACTCCAAGATATTGGTTTTTGATCTTCCCACATATAATCTAATACATACGATTAGACTAGGCGAATCACAAGAGGAAACGCATACCAGATCTTCGGTTTTGTGCTTGACAGGATCAGAAGATGAAAACTTTTTATTTTCAGGCGGCGCAGATTCTTTGGTGAGAATTTGGTCCATTGGCGAAAAGACCATTAGAGATGACTTTCTATCTGTTACTGAAATAGCCACTGTTTACTCAGTGACCGATATTGGTGATATTTTCTCATTGGCATATTTGGATTCGTTGGAAACTATTGTCTTTGGCTGTCAAAATGCAAGCTTACTATATGTTGAGAACTTGATTCAGAAGATTGAAAAAAAATCCTCTGATGGAGTAGAAAATATCAATAAATTACCGCATAGAAGATATGATAAGTTCTTTGATTCGTTAGGTCCGACTGGATATAGTTCAAATTCATTATCTCAAACTTCATTGACCTCTCTAGAAGAAAACTGTGGCGCTGCCATCATAGAGGTTCCCTCCGAAAACATTATTAAATATGCACATTATGGGTTTATTTATTCTATTAATAAATTGTGTCCCAGGTTTAATCAGTTATTGGAAAAAAGCTCACGAACTTCTGGTGCAGAGCACATAATTTCATCCGCTGGTGATGGAATAAGCAAGCTTTGGGAGTTCTCTAAAGATAAAGGGCAAAACACTGTTAAAATCTCCTTGATAAACGATAAAATCGACAATGAAGATAGCGTCATATCCCAAACTATTGAGTTCCCATTTTTATATTGCGGGTTGACTGACGGGATTATAAAAATCTGGGACTTAAATACTCAGCAAATAATCTCAACTCTGAAAACAAAGCATGAATCGGACGTCATTTCAATATCAGTTTATATGGACCATGTATTTGCCATTGATGAATCAGGCATCACGCATTTTTACCAGAACCAAGTTAACCATTGGAACCCTCAACAAGGAAAAATATTAAGCTCAGAGATTTTCAGTAAATCAAATGCTGGATCTGTTAGTTTATTAACGGGTGGTAGCGATGGGTCATTGACTCTCTGGGATATAACCTCATTATTATCTGCGGTGCCTCTGTCAAGCAACTCACCCATCAATGCATCATCTACATTACAAACCACCAATTTATGGGCCGCCTATCAATCTGCCTCTCTAAATAACGAGGAGATGTTAAACACACTGAGAGAACTTATTTCTTTCCAGACAGTGTCTCAAAGCAAAGACACTACTAATACTTTGTCATTAAGGCGTTGTGCAATCTACCTGCAACAATTATTCTTGAAGTTTGGAGCTACAAACTCCCAATTATTTCCATTGCCTGATGGTGGTAATCCTGTTGTATTCGCATATTTTCAAGGGAATGGGAAAGTTTCACAGGTGAAGGGTGCCAAGAAAAAGCGTATTCTATGGTATGGGCATTATGACGTTATATCGTCTGGAAATACTTTCAACTGGAATACCGACCCATTTACTTTAACTTGTGAAAACGGATACTTAAAAGGTCGAGGAGTATCAGATAATAAAGGGCCATTGGTGAGCGCTATTCATAGTGTGGCGTATTTGTTTCAACAGGGAGAATTGGTGAACGATGTCGTATTTTTGGTGGAAGGAAGTGAAGAAATCGGATCTGCTAGTTTGAAGCAAGTTTGTGAAAAGTACCATGATATTATTGGAAAAGATATTGACTGGATTTTATTAAGTAATTCTACTTGGGTTGATCAAGAACATCCATGCTTGAATTATGGATTGAGAGGTGTTATTAATGCCCAAATAAAAGTCTGGAGCGATAAGCCTGACGGACATTCTGGTCTTAACGGTGGTGTTTATGATGAACCTATGGTTAATTTAGTGAAAATCGTGTCCAAACTACAAAACGAACAAAATGAAATTATGATTCCAAATTTTTATTCACCATTGAAAGATCTGACTGAAGAAGAATATCAAAGGTTTCAGAAAATTACCGAGCTTGCAAATATCGACGAAAATACTACTGTTCAAGATTTAATTACCAACTGGACTAAGCCTTCCTTGTCTATGACAACAGTCAAGTTTAGCGGTCCTGGTAACATAACAGTTATTCCAAAAAGTGTCACCATGGGTATCTCCATCAGGTTAGTACCTGAGCAAAGTGTAGAACAAGTCAAGAGAGATCTCAAAGCGTATTTAGAAGAAAGTTTCAAGCAATTGAAATCTCAAAATCATCTAGAAATTAAAGTTTTAAACGAAGCAGAAGGTTGGTTGGGTGACCCAACAAATCATGCATACCAAATATTAAAGGACGAAATTACTACTGCATGGGACGTAGAACCATTGCTAGTAAGAGAAGGAGGTTCTATTTCATGTTTGAGAATGTTGGAAAGAATATTCGACGCGCCAGCTGTTCAAATACCATGTGGCCAATCCACTGACAATGGCCATTTAGCCAACGAAAATCTCAGAATCAAAAATTGGTCTAATTTGACTGAGATTTTGTCTAAAGTATTCAATAGGTTATAAACAACTACAAACAATTGATTTTAAAGTGCTTAATATATACCCAATTTGCATATGTAGGCCTCTACCTAATGATAATTAGTTAATTTGTATTTAATGTCCGTATTATTTTGAAGGTATTGCTAGATGATTCTTCCGGGCGCCTCGCCGAGACCCTTTTATTGAGCAAACGGATGATTAATGGATAAAGGCGTATAAAAGCTCCAACCCCTTTTTTGGAGTATAGTTTTATTGTCCAAAGGATATACTCTCAATTATAAATGGAAAAGCACATCATGAGTGAAGTTGAGAGCAGAGAAAAGGAGCCTGACGCAGGATTGTCCCCAGATATCGTTCAAGCTACGCTACCATTTTTAAGCAGTGATGATATTAAGAACCTCTCGCAGACAAATAAGTATTATAATACATTACTAGATTTTGACCACTCTAAAATTTTGTGGCATGAACTATTTCATAAGGCATTTGGGACATTAAAGACAAATGACGAGCCTTTCCAGTGTCGAAATTCGGCGGAATTTAAGACCTGCACAGAGACGATTTTAAGAGAAGCATTCCCCACCTTGTCATGGCAGGAATTATACCAATTACGGGCATATGATGCAAAGTTTTATAGTTGGGGTTATTTAAAGCATGGAAGGTTGGGCTATACCGCGAGTTCCAATAATGAACTTGTCGCCACTTCACTAAACGGGCCAAGTCCGCGGTTCAAATATGGTGTCAATACCCCCACTGAAGTTCCTTGGTTTAACAGTAGGACAACATCTAGAACTAGTAACTTCACTCCTTCAGAGGACCCGTTAAGCGCCATCAAGAAGGATGGAGACGAAATCATAGCTCAAGTATCTAGTGGTGGTTTTTCTTTCCAAATATTGACTGAGTCAGGTAACCTTTACAGCAGCGGATCCACTTTTTCTGGAGGGTTAAAAGGACCAGGTCCCAGTGGTTCACAGCATGATTATAATCCCTTCAGAGAAATGATTCACAATATGGAAAGATCGTATCCGCGGATCACTAGCCGCAGTAATGGGAGTACTGTCAATACCACGGGTACATTTTCTGGAAGGAGAATGAGCGGTAGCCATCCATCTACTGCTTATGAACCAGGAAATGCAACTACAGCTCAGCATATTACCATAGATAGCGGAGGTGCGCCTGCAGCCTCTCCCGGAGGGAGCCATAGTGGTGTCCCTAGAACTACAATGCCTTCAATGGGGCCGCATGAGAATATTTACAGCCAGATAGAAATGCTGGAACGAAGTGCTAACAAGGCTGTACCAGGAAATAATCATATCAGGAGAATGTTCGCAAGAAATTCTTTCCCATTATATAGTGGTAGGGATGAAAATTTAGGATCATTTAATGATATTCAATTTGTCGCGGTAAGCTCTGGGAGAAGTCATTTCCTAGCAATGGATACAGATAACAATATTTATTCTTGGGACTCAACGGAATCTGACCAAGGTGTCAAAATTGAGTTTGCTAACCTACCTAGTCGTGCTACGAATCCTATTTTGAAAATTGCTAGTGGTTGGAATTTCAATTGTTGCTATATATATAAGGTCGGGTTGGTTGCATGGAAAGAAAGAGATGCTATTCAAAAGGGCGAGAGCTTTGCTTTTGCAAAATACGAGATTGTCCCGAATACGAATGATGTTAATGGAGACTCCAGGATTGTCGACTTTGCATGTTTACAAGATAACTGCGTTTTCTTCATTAATAACAACGGCGATAAACTATGGAAGTACCACAATGGACTGAACCAGATAGTAGATTTAAATATTGTCGGAAAACTGTGCAAAATTAACGCCTGTTTTGCTTCATTAGTCCTCTTCACCGATACTCACTGTTATACTTTGAAAGTAACAAATGGAGATGTCGATAAAGATAGTTTAACGGAGCTAGACATCAATGAAAATGTTATCTCCATTGCAAGTGGTGACTATCACACGGTGGCACTAACCGAACGCGGTCATTTGTATTCATGGGGTATTGAAAGTCAGGATTGTGGGTGCTTAGGATTGGGCCCTTCTGAAAAAATAGTTAACGAGCTACATATTGGCAATTGGGAAGGGCAAAGAAACATTAGGGTCGTTAAGCCCACGAAAATAGAACTACCTGAAGATTATATTTGTGTCAGTGTAACTGCTGGTGGCTGGCAAACCGGTGCATTAATCATCAAGAAGCATTGAATTTTTAGGTGTCATTTCGATTTTGCATTTTGGATTCCGTTTGGGTGCTCACTATCTTTTTCTTCTACATTGAGGTAATGCATATTTTATTAATACATATTTATAATATTTACTTTGGTTTTTTTATTTCCAAACAAATGTAAAAAGAACTACAGGTTTAAAATCAATCTCCCTTCACTTCTCAATATTCTATTCTTCTTGTAAAGTTTCCTTTTCTTCCTCTGGTTTTTGTTCAGTATGAACAGCATCTGAAGTTTCGGGCGTATCAGCTGCACGGTTTTCATCTTGTTTATTTTCTTCATCTTGTTCATTCTCTTTTTCCTGTTTGATTTCTTCATCCTTCTCATTTTCTCCTTCTTGCTCAGAACCTTCTGTTTTTGAATCGCCTTCCGATTCTTTCTTAACGTCTTCTGGTTGCTCCTCGTCTTCATCGTCTTCTTCATCTACAGTGGCGAAATTTATGGGGTCAAACTTCATTCTTAACTTGTCCCTTATGTTAGCTTCCTTAGTGCTAGGGTTTCTCAAAGTAACATTAAGTTGGTCTATATCGTGCTCCTTCACCAAAGGTTTAATGATGTCGTTTACTCTCCTACGTCTTAATTCGATCTTTGAACGTAGGGGTTTGTAGTAAGCTATGCCGTCCTTATCATTCAAACGTATAGCTAACTCTGTCATTGGCTTTTCAGCCACTTGTTTCATGTCGTAGTCTCTTATCCTTTTAAACTTGTATATTTTACCTTCATGAGAGTCATCATCCATTTCATCCATACCCTTTTCCAATTCGTTTTCCAGAATGGCAGAGTCCTTATGATCTGTGGCATACATGGAAATCCATTCGTCTTCTTCCAGTTCCACTGGCCTGAAAATTCCTGTATTTAAAGATTTTTTTTCTTTAGTATCCAATGATGCACTGCCCATGAATTTTAGGATAAAATACACCTGGTCCATTGAAGCTGTGTCGGGCAATAGGTCCCATTTTTTAACCATCTTGACACCCTTCTTCACCGGATGTTGCCATTTGTCCGTCTTATTGAATGTTCCTTCGACCCTACTAATTATATGATTAACATCAAGGTTTTCATCATCCGAATCTCCATCATCCAAGCGCCTTTTCCTTTTCAACGATGTGTTATCATGGGCTGCAATTGTATTGGAGACATATTCGGTGCGTCTCAAGAAGGTAACCTTTGATATATCAGTCTTGGTCAGTCTATCTATTCTAGGGTCCCTCAGTAAAATTCGATCATCTTTGTCCAATTTCACATTATCAAAGCCGTAAAGCAGTTTAGAATCTAATTTGTTCAATAGGCCTGGGAATTTCATCAAATCAACCGGCATACCTAAATCTTCATCCTGTTGAATTAGATTAGTGACGTTTGTTTTGATGTATAGTGAATTGATTAGTTGGGAGGAGTCTGCATTCGTCTCCGGAGATTCGGGGTAAACCAGAAGTTTAGGAGGTAATTGTGGCACAGGCAAGCTGTTTTGGTATTTTATTGGTGCAATATATTCCTGTTTTTTGGACATTGTGACCCTTTATACTATTATGAGCACTGTTCTATTGTACTGAATACATTTCTGTCTATAATTAACAACGTATCAATAATGACAGTATTAATTCATCCAATGTTACAGTCGTCATTTTTTTCTTTTTCCATTTCAGAAAGACAAATTAAGTTATTCGTGTAATGTGATTATTATTTTAAAGCCCTTGTTTTTCTTCCCTACATAACAGCTCTAACCTACAAAATATTAATTATCCCTAAGCTTTTTCGAGATGTCCTTTTAAAATAGTAAGTTCAAGGTTAGGGTTCTCATTGCGTGTATGTATATGTATAACATATTGCATCGAATAGTAATTACATAGCAATAATAGCAACAACACTAAGGATCGGTGCTTTTCGTATGGTCAACTTCGATATCAGAAGAGTCGGAGTGTTCTCCTACGTCTAGTGCGGATTTATACTGGAATCTCGACAGCAAGCTTGCCACACTGCGCGTGGATTTATCATTTTGTTGATCTTTACTATCATCAAGAAGTTCTTCATTGTGTACGGGCTCTTCTTCTTCGGATACCTCGTCTTCTTCTTCTTCTTCCTCTACACCATCATCCTCATGCAATTCAGGCTCTTCTATAACAACCTCTTGATCGCTCCGACCCGGTTGCATGTTTAGTTCTCTCTTCTTGTCGAGTGCGCTATTCTTCTTCAGTTGTTTAATGGCATCCTCTAGAAACCTGAAATTATCTCTTTTTTCGACACATTCTTCTATAGAATTTAGGCTTAATCGTAGGCTTGTCTTTCCTTTCGAATTCAGTTGTGCTAAGACCAGCGATTCTTCGACGAGATTCTGTACAAATAACTCAGCAGCGAATGCGGTCGCTGATATAGCTACATTAGATGTAATTACGTATTCGGGGTCGCATTTGGCAATCTTCTTTACTTTAGATATAGGAAAGACAGGTGCTTTTTCTTTAACTAAGTTGGACATTTTTTTTGCAACACGGTTGACCCTTGCTTGTTTTTATCTGTTGGGGCAGGCAGTTGTTAAGGCCATTAATTTCGCGTAATAAAAATAAATTATTACTTCAAAAGCATCATGGAAACATAATTGCAAGAGTTTTTAAGGTTCAAAAAGAAAAGTACAAGAAGAAGTAAAAAAGTGAAAAGAAACACCAACCATAAAAGAGAGATTGTCATTGAGGTAGAAGGGGCGGGTATAGAAAACTAGAGCAACAACCATGGTTTTGGAAGTGCCCTCAATCACACCTGGTGAACTGCATGATCTTATGCGACTACATCAGGATGCAGAATGGCCTGAATGTAAAAAAATGTTCCCCTGGGCTCATGATATTTCCTTTGGTCAACCACCCGATTTTCCTCATTCTCTTGCAATAGTCAAATCGCAATCAGATGCTAACAATTCTGCGCTTTTGCGTAATTCTCTCGAAGTGAATGATATCTTCCAGTCCTGGAAAGTTCGCACTTCCTTTCATAGAGAGGGCGATACCTGTGAAACTGGAAATGATTCTAATGGTTTTCAATATCCCAATAACACAAAGGAACTTTTGAACTTGCTAAAGTTTCAGATACGACAATTGGAATTGCAAGTGGATGATGTTGCTTTGGAAAACGCTGCTACTTATTGTCACAATCATAGCATTTTACCATTTCTGAAAGTAGATCCTCGTGGACTATCATTAGAACTTAAAAGGTATTCTAGAAACAAGGTTGGGTCTAATACCACGCTAAAACGGAGTGGGCAGGACGTCTGGGGAAGGAGAGGTCTATTCCGAAGGTTCGACCTGCAATGTGCCAAGATGATAGAAATGGTTGATAATATAGTAATTTATTGTTCGCGGACTGGTGGCAGCACTGATATGCAAACAGAATCAGCGCCAGCGTGCTCACACGAGGGAAATTGCCCCAATTGTGCAACCCTTGCACTACTTTTACAGATCTGTTTAATGTTTGTTCAAAAGGGTTATGTAGGGAGTGGAGGATCGCTTTACAAGACGAATCTTTTTATTTGCACTTATCAGAATTTCAATACAGATATACCTCAAACTTTGATTGGTACACCTTTATTAGACAACGAATTTTTCAAGAATAATACTCCCTTGAATTTATGTTCGTCACCTAGTGAAATAGTGTGTTTCAATAACGTTGATAAGAATATGGTTTTGTGCGAGAAGTTAGAGTTGAATAAGCTGACTTCAGCTACACGATTGGAGGAAACAGGGTTGATTTGCGGTAACACCACTGATTGGCATAATTATCAAATAATTAAAAAAAACAATATATCTCTGCCCCACCGTTTCGAAGAGAATACAAGCATAGTAAATTTAAAGTCTCTAAATTATGATACGGACAATCCGACAACCTCCATTTCTCAACTGTATAACATACCGAATACAAAAGAGGTGTGGAAATTGATCATAAAATGTACGTCAAACTCGCAAATGCCGTCGTTAACGAAAATCCGAACATATCTAGATCTTTTATTAGACGATGATGCGTCAAAATCACAAGAGCATTTGCATTTGACTTTCCCTGCCTCAGGTAGTATAGGTTTGGGGAACTTAAACATTCAGTCTGTGGAAATTCTTTTGAATGTTTGTTATTTAATATTTCAAGTATCCCAAGTTCAAGAATTATTGACGTTCATGTATTGCGAAGACGGATATACAGAAACGTCATTATTATTAACAGCTTATATTATATTCCACTTTAATATTCCGTTACAAGACGCTCTTTTGAGGATCCATCCAAGACCATTTTTCCTTTTTCCATCAGACTTGCAAATTTTAGGCCATTTACAACCTGTCCTGCGGGAGTTTAGTCCGCAGAATGGAAGTAATCTAAAATTATATGCCAATGCATTGAAATTTAGGGATAAAAGCTTTCAATTACACATTTCTTCAGAGCTTTTTAGTAGCATATTTTTTATGAAGATTCCTCTTGAGTCTAATTTCGTTAATTTGAAGGGCCCACTGCCATCCCGGATTCTACGTCACTTGTATTTGGGATCCCTGGATCATGCACAAAATCCTGCCTTACTTAAGTCTCTAGGAATTACGCATATAGTTTCTGTCGGTGAAGTTGTTTCATGGACATTGAATAAGGATAAAATTGCTCATCCTGTAAGGCCACATCGTGCAATAACTATGACGAATACCAATGAAGTTGCAGGTAATACTACATGTAATAAAAGCAGAAATAGAGCTGATACTGTGGTCAGCGATAAGCAAGAAAATGGCAGCAACGTAGTAATAAGTGAAAATTCTGGATTTCAAATTTGCCAGATCGAAAATCTAGATGACAACGGCAAAGATCCGCTTTTCCACCAAATAGACAAAGTTTTGGATTTTATTAGCAATTCCGAAGCAACAGGAGGGAAAGTTCTGGTGCATTGTATGGTCGGAGTCTCCAGATCTGCAACAGTTTGTATAGCTGAATGTATGAGATATCTCCAGTGTGACCTGGCAAGTGCGTATTTGTTTGTGAGGGTACGGAGGCTTAATGTTATCATTCAACCAAACTTGTTCTTCGTATATGAGCTCTTCAAATGGTGGAAAAAGCATTATAATCGCGAAAAAGACAAAACTATGGGTTGGCACATCATCTGTAGGGGTATCGCTGAGGTTAATATGAAGTACACATGAACTTTGTTATATAAGTATACGTACAACTGTATAATACGTAGGAAAATTACCAATTATAAGAAAAGTATGCAAAATTAACGCTATCAGCCAAGTATAACGAACTGCTATAATCCTTTACAAATCGTTAAAAAAGGGCCGCAGCAAATATTTATATAGTAAGGACAGCTATCTTAGATTTACATGGTGAATATACTCTACTTTTGATAAGGAACAAGAAGTCAACAGAAGGCAGGTGATTAGTGCCATTTTGATTTTCAGTTCTTTGTGTTTTTCCTCTTATGTCATATTTACTACAATAATAGAAGTTACTATAATTGACCGACGCGTCGATTTTTTATTTATTGGCGACTCATCGTTAGCAAGAAGATCGAAAGTAATAACGCAGTCTTAGAGCGATTTGAGGCAATTCGTCGGCATCAGTACCTAAGGAGATAAAAGTGAATATATATATATATTCGTCAACGTTATTACAGGATTGCCATTGCAAAATCGTTTTTGTGGTCAATTTGCAATGTCGAAAGATTTTTCAGATAAAAAGAAACATACGATAGATCGAATTGATCAGCATATCCTCCGTAGGTCTCAACACGATAATTATTCCAATGGAAGCTCCCCGTGGATGAAAACTAACTTGCCACCTCCATCTCCACAAGCTCATATGCATATACAAAGCGATCTATCGCCAACGCCAAAGAGGCGAAAGCTAGCGTCTTCAAGTGATTGCGAGAATAAACAATTTGATTTATCAGCTATTAACAAGAATTTATATCCAGAAGATACAGGAAGCAGGCTAATGCAAAGTCTTCCAGAGTTGTCTGCCTCTAATAGTGATAATGTATCACCGGTTACAAAAAGTGTAGCTTTTTCTGATAGGATAGAATCATCACCGATTTACCGCATACCAGGTTCCTCACCTAAACCCTCTCCATCAAGCAAACCAGGAAAATCAATTTTGAGGAATAGGTTGCCTTCAGTGAGGACTGTAAGCGACTTGAGTTACAATAAACTCCAATATACCCAACACAAATTACACAACGGTAATATTTTCACATCACCTTATAAGGAAACAAGGGTAAATCCTCGCTCCTTAGAGTATTGGGTGAGTGGTGAGATCCATGGTTTAGTTGATAATGAAAGTGTTTCGGAGTTTAAAGAAATTATTGAGGGCGGATTGGGCATCTTGCGACAAGAATCTGAAGATTACGTCGCGAGGAGGTTTGAGGTATACGCAACCTTTAATAATATTATACCCATTCTAACCACTAAAAATGTTAACGAGGTTGATCAGAAATTCAATATTCTAATTGTGAATATAGAAAGTATCATTGAAATATGCATACCGCATCTACAGATAGCACAGGACACATTATTAAGTAGTAGTGAAAAAAAAAATCCATTTGTAATTAGACTATATGTTCAAATAGTTCGATTCTTCAGTGCTATTATGTCTAATTTCAAAATCGTTAAGTGGCTAACGAAAAGGCCAGATTTGGTTAATAAGTTTAAAGTTATTTACAGGTGGACCACCGGTGCGCTAAGAAATGAAAATTCAAATAAGATAATCATAACAGCACAGGTCTCTTTCTTGAGAGACGAAAAATTTGGTACTTTTTTCTTGAGCAACGAAGAAATTAAACCTATCATTAGCACTTTCACTGAAATAATGGAAATCAATAGTCACAACCTAATATATGAAAAATTGCTACTGATAAGGGGATTTTTGAGCAAGTATCCAAAATTAATGATTGAGACGGTAACTTCTTGGTTACCAGGTGAGGTACTACCTAGGATTATTATCGGGGATGAAATTTACTCCATGAAAATTCTCATAACTTCAATAGTTGTTTTACTGGAACTACTAAAAAAATGCTTAGATTTTGTTGATGAACATGAAAGGATTTACCAGTGTATCATGCTATCTCCAGTATGCGAAACAATCCCGGAAAAATTTTTATCTAAACTACCGTTAAATTCATATGACAGCGCTAATTTAGATAAAGTGACAATTGGTCATCTTCTTACACAGCAGATAAAAAACTATATTGTGGTCAAAAATGACAATAAAATAGCAATGGATTTGTGGCTTTCAATGACCGGATTACTATACGATAGCGGAAAGAGAGTTTATGATTTGACATCAGAATCTAACAAAGTTTGGTTTGATTTAAATAACCTGTGCTTTATCAATAATCACCCCAAGACTCGCTTAATGTCCATCAAAGTTTGGAGAATTATTACCTACTGCATATGCACGAAAATATCACAGAAAAATCAGGAAGGAAACAAAAGTTTACTGTCACTTTTACGAACCCCTTTTCAAATGACGCTTCCTTATGTGAATGATCCAAGCGCTAGAGAAGGGATCATCTACCACCTTTTAGGTGTTGTTTACACTGCATTTACAAGTAATAAGAATTTGTCAACAGATATGTTTGAACTATTTTGGGACCACCTAATAACACCGATTTATGAAGATTATGTTTTCAAATATGATTCGATTCACTTGCAAAATGTACTCTTCACAGTTTTGCATTTGTTAATTGGGGGAAAGAATGCAGATGTTGCATTGGAAAGAAAATATAAAAAGCATATTCACCCAATGAGTGTTATAGCCTCAGAAGGTGTAAAGTTAAAAGACATTTCAAGCCTGCCCCCGCAGATCATCAAGCGTGAATACGATAAAATCATGAAAGTTGTGTTCCAGGCCGTTGAAGTAGCCATTTCTAACGTTAATTTGGCTCATGATCTGATCCTTACATCTTTGAAGCATCTTCCAGAGGATAGAAAGGACCAAACTCATTTAGAATCCTTTAGCAGTCTTATATTAAAAGTCACGCAAAATAACAAAGATACACCCATTTTTCGTGACTTTTTTGGTGCTGTTACTTCATCGTTTGTTTATACATTTTTGGACCTGTTTTTAAGAAAGAATGATTCATCATTAGTAAATTTCAATATCCAAATTTCCAAAGTTGGTATTTCGCAAGGAAACATGACCCTTGATCTTTTAAAAGATGTTATCAGGAAAGCTCGAAACGAAACATCTGAATTTCTGATAATAGAAAAGTTTCTAGAATTGGATGATAAGAAAACAGAAGTATATGCCCAAAATTGGGTTGGATCAACGTTATTACCACCAAATATATCTTTCAGAGAATTTCAGAGTTTGGCGAATATTGTGGACAAAGTTCCGAATGAAAACTCCATTGAAAACTTCTTGGACCTATGTTTGAAGCTCAGCTTTCCAGTTAATTTGTTTACATTACTTCATGTGTCTATGTGGTCGAACAATAATTTTATTTATTTCATTCAAAGCTATGTTTCAAAAAATGAAAACAAATTAAACGTGGATCTGATCACGCTGTTAAAAACTTCTTTACCAGGGAATCCTGAACTGTTTTCCGGTCTGCTCCCATTTTTGAGGCGTAATAAATTTATGGATATTTTGGAGTACTGTATTCATTCCAATCCAAATTTATTAAATTCCATCCCTGATCTAAATTCAGATCTCCTAATGAAGCTGTTACCACGTAGCAGAGCTTCATATTTTGCAGCAAACATAAAACTATTCAAGTGCTCCGAACAGCTTACATTAGTTCGTTGGCTGTTGAAGGGTCAACAACTTGAGCAGCTAAATCAAAATTTTTCAGAAATCGAGAACGTTTTACAAAATGCATCTGATAGCGAGTTAGAAAAATCAGAAATAATTAGAGAACTCCTTCATCTGGCGATGGCAAATCCCATTGAACCATTATTCAGTGGCCTATTGAATTTTTGCATAAAGAATAATATGGCGGATCATTTGGATGAATTTTGCGGAAATATGACCAGCGAAGTTCTTTTCAAAATAAGTCCAGAACTACTGTTAAAATTACTGACGTATAAGGAGAAGCCCAGTGGGAAGTTACTGGCAGCAGTTATTGAAAAAATTGAAAATGGAGATGATGATTATATATTGGAGTTGCTTGAAAAGATTATTATACAAAAAGAGATCCAAATTTTGGAAAGATTAAAGGAGCCACTTTTAGTTTTCTTCTTAAATCCGGTTAGCTCTAATATGCAAAAACACAAAAAGAGTACAAATATGCTCCGTGAATTAGTCTTATTATATCTCACTAAACCGCTTTCTAGAAGTGCCGCCAAAAAATTTTTTTCCATGTTAATTAGTATATTACCGCCAAACCCTAACTATCAAACTATTGATATGGTTAATCTGTTGATTGACCTCATCAAATCACATAATCGTAAGTTTAAAGATAAGAGAACCTATAATGCAACATTAAAGACAATAGGAAAGTGGATACAGGAATCGGGCGTGGTTCATCAAGGGGATTCAAGTAAGGAAATTGAAGCTATACCTGACACTAAGTCGATGTATATTCCATGCGAAGGGAGTGAAAATAAACTTTCAAACTTACAAATAAAAGTGGATTCTCAAGATATCCAGGTTCCGGCTACGCAGGGAATGAAAGACCCTCCCTCCTCATTTCAAATATCTTCCCAGATTAGTGCGAAAGATTCAGATTCAATATCGCTTAAAAATACTGCAATAATGAATTCTTCACAGCAAGAATCACATGCTAACCGAAGCAGATCAATTGATGATGAAACACTAGAGGAAGTGGATAATGAAAGCATTAGAGAAATAGATCAGCAGATGAAGAGTACGCAGTTAGATAAAAACATGGCCAATCATAGCAATATTTGTTCTACTAAAAGCGATGAGGTGGATGTTACTGAGCTGCATGAAAGTAGTGATACACAATCCTCGGAAGTGAACGCATACCAACCGATAGAAGTCCTTACTGGCGAACTGAAGGCGGTAACAAATAGATCTATCAAAACGAATCCTGATCATAACGTTGTTAACAGTAATAATCCTCTAAAACGACCTTCCAAGGAGACGCCTACCTCTGAAAATAAAAGATCGAAAGGTCATGAAACGGTGGTGGACGTTTTAGTTTCTGAGGAACAAGCGGTGTCGCCTAGCAGTGACGTTATATGTACTAACATCAAGAGTGTAGCCAACGAAGAATCTTCGTTAGCTTTAAGGAATAGCATAAAAGTGGAAACAAACTGCAAGGAAAATTCCTTGAATGTCACTTTAGATCTTGACGAGCAAACCATAACAAAGGAAGATGGAAAAGGGCAAGTTGAACATGTTCAAAGACAGGAGAACCAGGAAAGTATGAATAAAATCAACAGTAAAAGTTTTACGCAAGACAATATTGCACAGTACAAGAGCGTGAAGAAAGCTCGTCCTAATAATGAGGATGAAAACAACAATTGTGCTTGTAATGTTGAACAAGCCTCTCCAGTAAGGAACGAGGTGCCAGGAGACGGCATTCAGACCCCGAGTGGGACTATACTTCTCAATAGTTCAAAGCAGACAGAAAAATCAAAAGTTGATGACTTGCGTAGTGATGAAGATGAACATGGAACGGTTGCGCAAGAGAAACATCAAATGGGTGCAATAAACAGCAGAAACAAAAATAATGACAGGATGGACAGTACACCCATTCAAGGCACTGAAGAAGAATCTAGGGAAGTTGTTATGACCGAAGAAGGTATCAATGTACGCTTAGAAGATAGTGGAACATGCGAACTTAATAAAAATTTGAAGGGACCGCTTAACGGAGATAAGGATGCCAATATTAATGACGATTTTGTACCTGTTGAAGAAAATGTCAGAGATGAGGGCTTTTTAAAATCAATGGAACATGCGGTATCTAAAGAGACAGGTCTAGAAGAACAACCCGAAGTCGCTGATATTTCAGTGTTACCAGAAATTCGTATACCCATTTTCAATTCTTTGAAAATGCAAGGGTCAAAGAGCCAAATAAAAGAGAAATTGAAAAAGAGATTGCAAAGGAATGAGTTAATGCCACCAGATTCACCTCCTCGAATGACAGAAAATACAAATATCAACGCGCAGAATGGCTTAGACACCGTACCAAAAACAATTGGTGGAAAAGAAAAACACCATGAAATTCAATTAGGCCAAGCCCACACAGAAGCAGATGGCGAACCTTTGTTGGGGGGAGATGGTAACGAAGATGCTACATCTAGGGAAGCCACACCTTCATTAAAAGTGCACTTTTTTTCAAAAAAGTCGAGAAGGTTAGTGGCCAGATTGAGAGGGTTCACACCGGGCGACTTGAACGGAATATCTGTGGAAGAAAGAAGAAACTTGAGAATTGAATTATTAGATTTTATGATGAGGCTCGAATATTACTCAAACAGGGATAATGATATGAATTGATTGTTAGTATGTAGAATAGATCAAAATGGCAATAAATTGATTACAATAATAAAATCTCTCGAAACAATATATAGTTACGATGACACACTAGAAATCGAGAGAGATATATAATAAGTAGAAAGAATTTTTGTTTTTTTTGATCAGTGCATCTTAACCCTTCTTTTGTCTCCATTTTTTTCAGTTGGGAATTAGGATAATATCCCTACAGATAGTTGAAATTTTCTTGAACAATCTTCTCCATTCTAAAGGATCACCAGTTTTTCTTTCAAATCCGACACTTTTCAACTCTTCTTCAATCTTTATGATGGAAATGCTACCGCATAATTGATAACCCCCATTACTTTTGGTTTTAATATTTATAATAAGTGGGAAAACGTTATCATAGCCCAATAATTCGCACAATCTTTCAAAATTCGCAAAAAGGTCGGGTTTTACTCTAATTTGTGATAAATTCAAGGCTTTCTCCAAAATTGGTAACAAAACATCCATAGGTTGCAACGTGTAGAACTTGGTAAGTTTATTCGGATTAAATTGTAAATGTCGTTTTACTAATTCATTACAATCATTTTCATCAGAATGAAACTGTAAGGCAGCGATATCATAGCTTATGAATTGCGTCCACTTAGCCTCTTGTGTCATAACTGTGCCGCTATTATAGTTCGTATTTGAATCATACGAGGTAAATGCACGTTGTGTATTCGAAACGGTCTGGAAATGCATTGAGTCGTGTTCAAGCTCAGCCAATTCGTTACCAATTGGCTGAGTAGAAATGTACCTATTATTAGAGTTTGTATCTTGAGTGAATTTCAAATAATTTTCGTTACTCAGTGAGACTTTTAAGTGAGAAAACAGTTTCTTAGCCAAGAGTTCAGGGTCATTACAGAGACCATCATCCCCAGAAAATGAAGCTCGACGTAATACCCAAGGATGTAACTTTAAAGCCTTCAATGTCACCCTCTTATTTGGGTCAGGTTGTAAAATTTTTCGGAGTAGGTTCAAGTGAGTAAATTCTATCTTTGACCAGGGTCCCCAGTTTAAATTTCCATCATTTTCAATAAAAAAGACGAAATCTTCGTTCTCTAATGAAGGTAATTCCCAAGGCGTTTGACCAGTCAACAATACGAACAAGAGGATGCCAATAGACCATATATCTGTTCGATCTGCGTAATAACCCTCTTCAGAATATAATACTTCAGGGGCCATGTAGGGTGGAGAACCCCTTTGATCCATGGATACACGTAATGTACCATCTTTCCTCCTAAATTGGGAGGCGAGCCCAAAATCAGCAAGCTTCAGATTTCCGTTCTTATCGAGTAAGATGTTTTCAGGCTTGATGTCTCTGTGAGCAACTCCACATTCTACGTGCAGATAATTAATAGCACTAACGAGCTGTTGAAAGTAAAATTGGGCCACGTCGGAATCAACTCCAACGTCAGGCTCAATCTTATCAAATAGATCACCACCATCTGCCATCTCCAGAATTATCCACATATATTCTTTAGAGACATTACAATCGATAAGTCTCAAAACATTAGGATGCTTAGAACACTTCGATTGCAAAACAACCTCTTTTGTGATATCCTTGTCACTGAGTCCCATTTTTTTGCAAGTGGGAACATGAATGAATTTAACAGCTAGAATAATGGAGGGATCCATTTGAAGATGAGCATTTTTAACGCAGGCGAATGCGCCTTGGCCTACTGTATCTCCTAAAACAACATCCTTGATATGGGGTAAAGGTGACACCTGCGAGAGACTCATAGTAATACGTGCTGCCCATATACAGCAACTTATGATATACTCTTATTTTTGAAGCTGTAGTTGTTTTTATTTGCCATTCAATTATTAAAATGACATTTAAAGCCGCTCTTTATTAACTTCGGCAGGCCTCGTAGTAATGTTGAAAATTTAAAAGGGAGCTGGGTTGAGGTTGAAAGCACTTACAAAGAAGCAAGGATAGCTAAACCAAACAGCCGTAACCAAATGTTAGAAGCACTGTTTAGAGATTCTGTGGAAGAAGCAATAAACGATTCCATCAAGCAAGGCGTTGTGCTGGCCGTTTACAACACTGCACGGGATGACCAGTGGCTGAAAAGTTGGTTTAAAGGAGATGATGTCTCATTAGATACTTTAGCGGAACATAGTATTTGGTTGAGGTTGGTCAAAGACACTGAGCAGTTCCAGTTATTTGAGCAAGTATTTCCTAATGTAGTTGTACCCAGTATATACTTGATACGTGCTGGAAAGATAGAATTGATTATTCAAGGCGAGGATGACCGACATTGGGAGAAGTTGCTGACGTGCATAGGCATCAAAGACAAAAAGGCTGGTGAGAGTTCGTCCAGGGAAACCAATCCAGGTTTGGCTAGAGAAGAAAAGTCATCCAGAGACGTCCATAGGAAAAATGCAAGAGAACGGATTGCTGAGACTACCTTAGAGATCCAACGTCGTGAACAACTGAAACAAAGAAAGCTGGCTGAGGAGGAAAGAGAAAGAATTATAAGACTTGTTAGGGCAGACCGTGCAGAAAGAAAAGCTCTTGATGAAACTCATCACAGAACCCTTGATGATGATAAGCCATTGGATGTTCATGATTACATAAAAGACGCACAAAAACTGCACAGCAGCAAATGCGTCTTGCAAATCAGGATGACTGATGGCAAGACTCTAAAACATGAGTTCAACTCGTCTGAAACATTAAATGACGTTAGAAAATGGGTGGACCTCAACAGGACAGATGGAGACTGCCCGTACTCATTCCACAGGGGCATTCCCAGAGTGACATTTAAGGATTCTGATGAATTGAAGACGCTAGAGACACTAGAACTAACTCCAAGGTCGGCATTATTACTTAAACCACTAGAAACTCAAAACTCGGGGCTATCTGTGACTGGGATGGAGGGACCAAGCCTTTTGGGCCGTCTTTATAAGGGATTCTCTACGTGGTGGCGCAACGATAAAGATCCTGAAGTAACATCACAACGTGAGGAAACATCGAAGCCGAATCGTCACGAAGTGAGGTCTTCAACACCTTTATCTGGAGCTGCTTCGTCAAGCTGTTTCCAATACAACAATGTTCGGGAACCAGTTCAATCATCTGCTCATGCATCACCAATGCTGACACCTAGCGGAACCAGGTACCCATCGGAAACCAACCTTACTACGTCACGTTCTGTCTCGCCAAATGTTTTCCAATTTGTTAACAACGATCATCAAGAAGATCCTGAAGACCCAACAACCTTTAATGGTAATAATGTCCATTTAGAAAAGAAAAAGGACGAAGATAAAGAATAAGTAGTTAATGGCTTCAACCCCATTTATGACTAGTATTAGACGTGAATTTTTTTTGATTAGATTACATAAAAAAATATACAGTAATTTTATTTACATGGATTTTTGTTATAGCTGGTATTTTTATATCTTTTTTTCTGTTTCAAATGCATATAGAAAAATTGAAGAGTAAGTTTATATAAACACCTTAATTACGGGATTAAAAATAAAACAAGTTTACACTATAATCACCGCAAAAGAACTCAGCGAAACAGGAGCAATGAGTGAGAAAGAAACAAATTACGTGGAAAATCTCCTTACGCAATTAGAAAATGAACTTAATGAAGATAACTTGCCTGAAGATATCAACACACTATTAAGGAAATGTTCTTTGAATCTTGTGACTGTTGTCTCCCTTCCAGATATGGATGTTAAACCACTACTGGCTACGATCAAGCGTTTTCTGACGTCTAACGTATCCTATGATTCATTGAATTACGATTACCTTTTGGACGTTGTGGACAAGCTTGTTCCCATGGCTGATTTTGACGATGTTCTAGAAGTTTATAGCGCGGAGGACTTAGTGAAGGCCCTTAGGTCAGAAATAGATCCATTAAAAGTAGCAGCATGTAGAGTCATTGAGAATTCGCAGCCAAAGGGTTTATTCGCGACCAGTAATATCATCGATATTCTATTGGATATTCTATTTGATGAGAAAGTGGAGAATGATAAGCTCATTACAGCAATCGAAAAAGCGTTGGAAAGGTTGAGTACAGATGAATTGATTAGGCGTCGATTATTTGATAATAATTTGCCATACCTGGTGAGCGTAAAGGGTAGAATGGAAACGGTTTCTTTTGTCAGATTAATTGACTTCTTGACTATTGAGTTTCAATTCATCAGCGGACCTGAGTTCAAGGATATCATATTTTGCTTTACTAAAGAAGAGATACTGAAATCCGTTGAAGATATCCTCGTTTTCATCGAATTGGTTAATTATTATACTAAGTTTTTGCTGGAAATACGAAATCAAGATAAATACTGGGCTTTAAGACATGTAAAAAAAATACTGCCAGTATTTGCTCAACTTTTTGAAGACACGGAGAACTATCCTGATGTCAGGGCCTTTTCTACAAATTGTCTTTTACAGTTATTCGCAGAGGTGTCACGAATTGAGGAAGATGAATATTCTTTATTCAAGACTATGGACAAAGATTCTTTAAAAATTGGGTCCGAAGCAAAATTAATAACCGAGTGGTTGGAATTAATTAATCCGCAGTACTTGGTAAAATATCATAAAGATGTGGTCGAAAACTATTTTCACGTCAGTGGCTACAGCATTGGAATGTTGAGAAATCTTTCAGCAGATGAAGAATGTTTCAATGCTATAAGAAACAAGTTTAGTGCTGAGATTGTCTTAAGACTACCGTACTTAGAACAAATGCAAGTAATAGAAACCTTGACAAGATACGAATACACTTCAAAATTTCTGCTCAATGAAATGCCAAAGGTGATGGGCAGCTTGATAGGTGATGGGAGCGCAGGTGCTATTATAGATCTTGAGACTGTACATTATAGGAATTCTGCCTTGAGAAATTTACTGGATAAAGGTGAAGAAAAGTTAAGTGTATGGTATGAACCTTTATTGCGAGAATACTCCAAAGCAGTTAACGGAAAAAATTATTCCACAGGCAGTGAAACTAAGATTGCAGATGATTATGTTGCATAAGCGCAACTATAAAGGCGGCCTTGATTGTTTAATGTACTACCAGTATTGATTCCTGTCTGAATCAAAAACTAACCTTTTGGCGAGGTGGCCCATTCAGTTTTCTTCTCCATAAATTGTATAAATCAGTATGTAAGGTCTGGCAAGTACTTATAATTCACATTTCAATGTCTATGTAGTATGCATGATTTTTATTATAAAGAAAAACTATTCGCCTAAGCGCGTTCGTTTCTTTCCCACTAATTGCGAACGATTTGCCTATATAAATACTTAACGGCACCCCAATCATCCACACCCTCTGAATGCCGTTCTTCAACTACTTTTAAATCACTCTCTTTTAGTAATAATTTCAAAACCTCTCGTTCTTTGGCGTATTTTGCCCTTAAAGGTATTTCTAGGTGACAGGTCCCTGATGCCGCCAAAAACTTCGATATCATGTTAACTACCCATTCCGGATGCTGAGGCGAATATATCGGGTCGGCGATCAATATGACGTCAAATTCATTTTCATGTCCAAATTTATCTATAAAATCGTGAGGATTAGTCCAATCTAATATTTCTGCTTGAACGAAATCTCCTAAATTATTTAATGACACATTTTTCTTCAAATTCGTCACAATCTCGGGTAAATCCGTCACGAAGATTTCTATATTTTCAGTTCCATAAAGTTCTTTCCATTTTAAGGCCCATGAAAGTCCTACTAAACCAGTGCCCGCTCCTAATTCTAATACTTTAATCTGTTTGATGTCGCTGTTCGCTAACATGTTCACATTAGTGGTATGTAGGTAATCCAGGTGATCTACGACTAATTGTGAAAGTATTAAAGATGATCCCCATGTTTTCCAACCAAGATTATCGGCCGTTAAAGAGGGTTCATGAAGCGGTATGGAAGTGCTTAGATTTCTTAATTCAAAATATCTTACTATGGATGGTTGGGCCGTTCTCCCACAGTTTTCGGATATCCTTGAGCTCAATTCCTTAAGAAGTTCTTGTATGATTTCGTCATTCAATCCGCAACTATTATTGTATTTTTTCAATACACTAGTATAGTAGCCCAACAGTAGTTCTTTTGATACTGTAAATCTCAGCATTGGGATTTTATTGCATATCTTTTCCAACGAGTTTAACCTCTTGTTAGGCCATTCTTCTGTATACCAACTTAAAAGTCTTTTCAGCAGATCGGGTTCCAGCCCATGACTCTTGCAAACCTCCAGTACAGATTTGTTCTTCCCTGTCTCCTGATTGAAGTTTACTTGTCTATCGGGCTTCAGAAGTATTAGTATACAAAGGATAACTTCTGGCGGAGCATACTTCACGGAGGGCAGATCCAGATTATCGATAATGGTGTCATCGTCGTCACTCTCTTCTTCATCTACAGCCGTTAATATTTCGTCACGTTGCGGTGAGCAAGGATCTTTTGGCTCTCTCTCTGCTAGATTGAACTGTAAAGCCTCAACCTGGATGTCATCAGGGGTGTACAAATCGAGAGGATCAAACATAGTGAAATATCCGCTATGGAACTCCTAATTTGCATAAGTTAGATACTTGAAAAGTAATATACAGATTGCACTACTATTATTTTGTAGCTCATCGCGAAATTGAAGAAAAAATTTACGATTGGAAAAAAAAAACTACTATCAGAAATAGGTGAACCAATTTTAATGCCTGGATAGAGCTGCATACGCTACTAGCTTAAACCAATATTGGTGACGCCTGTTTTCCTTTACCCAATCCAATATACCACTATACTGCGAATGAAGGTGTTGAAATAATTTGACAAGAGCACTTTATCCATTTTGCATGCGACCTTTACTAGCAATTTTTCAGCGACCTCTGCGGGCTTTAAAATAAGGTCAAAATTAAAGGGAGAAAGATAGAAGACAGTAAATAAAAAATACAAACCACAATAAGCATAAGTGGCTAGGCGAGTCTCAAAATACAGAGTCAAGCAATGGCAACAGACCTAAATCGTAAAAGAAGTGCTACCTCAGGCGCACTGAGCGTCACAAACCCGAACATAAAAGCAACTAATCGCAAACCAGCTAGAGTTTATAGTGTTTCTTCTGATATAGTACCGCAAGCGCTGACACATCCCGATGAAGATGTGCATCTAAAAACATCCAAATCTCCTCATGATGCCGCTCCTAGATGGTCACAGGTGGGGTTTCAATCTATATTCCATGATGGTTCCAATGCAAGGCGCTCGACGGATTCGATTGAAGAGGAGTACAGCCAAGGCACGGAGAATAACGATGGTCACTCCGAAATAGGTTCATCAAGTAGTAATCGAATGGAGGGGAACACCACGTCTAATGATAGTTTATTTTCTTCCAACTCAAGGGGCAATAAAAGGCGACTGTCCATCTTCACCAATTCAAAAGATAATATGAGAAATCGAAGCAGGAGCGGGTCAAAAAACTACGGCACTGTTATTACCGGCACAAGTAGTAACAACATAAGTAGGAGTGGCTCTAAATTGTTTCATACGAAATCTAATATGAGTGTGAACAGTTTACAATCTTCATTGTCTACAGGACATTCTCATTCAAACAAAGGCAGTAATGTCTTTAGCAAAATGGCAAAAAAGCTTTTACCCTACAAGCCGCATAATTCCATTGGTAAAGACGACGTTGAACCCGTAGTTCCCAGCCCATTCAGTAAATTTCTGCATTCTTCATATGGTAAACATAGGTCACCCGTACAGTTTATCCATACTTCTACTGGAGGCCTTATTGACTCTGGAAAATCTGTATATTCCTTTAACCCTAGCATTAACAACAACCCTAATGATACAGCTCTATCGCTGATCCAAGATGATGCTTTCGACGCGACTAATGTTTCTTTACTACATGATTTACTGAAAAACTTGCCATCCTTGATAGCAAACTATAAAAGCTTCACCGTACAGGAGTTATTTGTTCTGGAGGGGAATATCTGGGGTATATACTGCAGCATAGTTGTGGAGCTATTTAAAAACAAGAGGGTATGGCAATTGCCAGCAAAAATAGAAGATATTGACCGGCTGCTGGAATTTTATATCACTTTGAAAACACAAACCAAGGCTGCCGTAACGCACTCAAGGTTTTTGGCCGAAATCGAGGAATTCATTACCACTTCACTTTACATTTTAGAGAACCAGATTGTGTTCAATTATGCCAATGAGGATACCGTAAATACGGCTTTGAAAAGAGTCGGCATAATCTGGAAGGTGTTTTACCAACAGGTTTACTACGACATGATGGCAGTGTTACTGCCCTTCGAGAAAAGCTTCCAAAAAAATAGTAACTACTGGCTTGACGGATATCTATCTGAACCTTCAAGGTACGCACCGTCAATTGATGTCCTTTTATTAAAGTGTTTTAGAGACTCCATCATTCTTCCGTATTACGAAAGCTTCCTACATACAAATGACGGTGCCAGTAAGAGTTTTCAAAGATATATTTTCAGCGAGGAAGAACAGAACGGCGTCACAGAGGAAGATAAACTGACGCTGCTGCAGTGTTTTGGGATCCTGAATACCATAAAAGGTAACAGCAGAAACCAAAGAATTATTGGTGAACTTCTTGAGGGCATACGCATGAGTATATAATTAAATATTTTATTTAGTAATATACAATAGTGGCATATACATAGGTGTATTTCCTTTTTCTTGTTCCAAGAATCCGGAAAAACAGATGCTCTTTTCCGCCCTATAAAGGGGCCAATGGGGAAAGTGCAGATCATATTAACTTGCTAAAGAGTCAGAAAGAACCAAATAATAAAAAGAAGAACTAATGTTGTGCGCCATCAAAAGCACAGGTTATCGGTATCCTCGCACGGGAGCCTTAAATCTACTACGTGGACGACCATTTAATATGGCCACCCGAAAAATAACTACTGAAAGGATCCCCGGCCCTCCCAAGCTGCCAAGAGAAGAGCAGGAAGAGTTCGAAAGACTTCAGAGGATTGCCACATCGCAAGAGGCAATAGATCAGTATAATGCGCAGGCCACCGGAGATCGTACAAAGGAGAGTTTGAATTCACCGCTTTTAACCAAAAACGATATTGGGTCATTCTCGCCTGAATTTTCCAAGACCATACCTGAATTCGAAGGTGATGTTAACCCCAAGACTGGTGAAGTTGGGGGTCCCAAGCAGGACCCGTTGAGACACGGCGATTATTCGTTTAACGGAAGAGTAACGGATTTCTAGATATTTGGTCCGGCCAATTTTTAATAATACTATTCTTATTTGATGAAACTGCGTAACGTTCAATTTACTTTTCAATATGTATGTTGTTATGCTTTATTTTGAATATATAATATATATATGTGTGTGTTATGAAATGCATACGTTTCATGTTTGCCTAAAATCTCTTTCTTGTGAGCGTCCTTCGAATTCTTTTCGAGTATGAATTGAACCTATTTCGCATGTTTTTCGTGGAGACAGTCTTTCTAGTGCTTTTTAACCTTACCTTTGGCATGTTTTTGATCTTTACACTGGGCACATTCATACTTATCTTAGCCATGATTGACAATTCAACTATCTTGTTTCTTGCGAATTTGTGGTACTCTAAAGGATTTAATTTTTAACGTTTTGTTTGTCCCACTTGGTATTCCCCAGGCGAAAAGATATGTGGGAACTATCATGTTTTTGTTGGTACAAAATAAGGCATTATGCTAAAAACATACTATTTAACCACGTACACACATATTTATTTACAAGGATACCAAACTTGATCTTATTAACGGAGGCTTAAAGTTGGCTCAAGAAATTGTTTTGCTTGATTCGCTGCCTGTTCGCCTTCCTTATGTTCTTTCTTCTCTTTAAGAGAGCCTGTCCCTCTGGGTCCTCAGCCGCATGTTCGACAACGTGATCACTATCCAATACGCTCCATAACCAATTTGGATACTCCTTGTCCTCGAGTGCCACTGCGTCTTTACCGCTCTTCCATATGTTTAAGTTAAGCGATGTTCCCGCAGGACACGACGACACCACTGACTTAACCGTGGGTTTATTATATAAGATACGACTGGTCGATATCAACCTGTAACCCAAACTGCGCGCCAACATCTTCAGTCTTCAGCAGCTATTTCCTTTGCTGTAGATATAACTGCTTTAAGAAGCCTATTAGTTTTTTCACTTTCGAGATTTTTGCGCCAAACAAGGGCGCACAAATACCCGGCATCACGCATTTATTATATGAAGAGAATATTAGAACAGGCATTTCAAAGCATGATTCAATGACTATAACATTGCTATAGAGGGGGTAGTGAAGAATTATCTAATGTACAAATGGTGAAGCAGTATATATGCGACAAAATACTAAAAAAAGTAGTGCAAAAAGAATTACTGCAGAAGTTGGTCTCTGTAGTGTGGTTGGTTATTGACGAACTTGGCACTTCTCTTATCGAGCCTTTTCTTGTCGAACCTCTCAGTTTGCCAAACACGCTGTTGAGTCTGCACGCCCTTTTTGTCGAAGGCAGGTAAGAACGATCTCGTCTCTGCAGCGACCAGGGTACCTTGGCCTTCGGTCAGTATCACTTCGGGCTTTAAGTCTTGCTTGTAGTATCTTTGCAAGGACCTGTGGCCAACTTTGATGCCTGTCGGTAGATGCAGCTCTATACCATCGTTATATAAGTACTCTTGTGGCAGATCTTCGTCGTCGCTTCCGGCTTCGTCGCTGCCCACGTCTTCCCAGTCATCTTCGTTGTCTGGTGTTGTGTTGCTATTAAAGTTTGCGTATGAGCTTGTAAAATCGTAGAATTCAGATATCTCCAACCTTTCATCCTCGCTTTCGTAGGGAATTTTACAGTGTCTCTTTGCCAACATGTGCTGTCTTACAGCGGTCAACGTTCTCCCCTGGTAATTACAAACAATACAAATGTTCCCAAGACCAATCTTCTCCGACATGTATTTTACCAAGCCGATCTTGTCGACTAGATATTTCTGTTCTGGGATATAAAACCCGTGGGTCCTAAACATGTGTTCCAGGTTTTCTTCAACATCTTTGAAGTGCTTATTGTGCTCACAAAATAGACATTGTTCCAGTGGAATATCGACTCTGTTGCGTAGCTTTTCTTGCATTACTCTTTCCGCCATTTCTTCCTCGGTCAACTGTTCAGGCTCCTCCTTCTTAGGTTCTTCCTTTTCCTTGTTCTCCTCATTTTCTTGCAAAGAGAGCTTGCTTAGGTCGGGAGTATTTCCCTCTTGGCTCTTTTGCATGTTTTCAAGCATATTAGCCCTGGCAATTTCCAACAGTTTCTTTTTCTTTTCGAGCAATGCTTGCTTTTCCCTTCTTTTCAACTCCTTTTTGGTAACAGGTTTCTCCTTTTCAGCAGACTTACTAGTACTGGCAGCAGCTGCAGACACTTTGGAGTCAAATGTCTCAAATGATATTGGTGGCAATTGTGCAACACGTCTTTTCAAATTGTAGCGATGCCAATCGGACTTCATGTGGGCCCGCTGCTCGTCGCTTGCATCAAAGGTCAGGACACATGAATTACACGTATAAACACCACTGCTACTCATCGTATTGTTACTGATATGCTCTCTTCTTGACTTCTAATGAGAAGCATCTCATAACCTGTACTAAAAGTGGAAAGAGGAAAATTTTTTTCACCTCATCGCATCGGTACCCATAAGAAAAACTTTCAAAATATAGTAAGAAAAGAGAATAAAAATAGGAAAATATCGCCGTGGTAATAATGTTATAATTAATATTTCGTATATACTTATACATGTACAAATAGCTACACCACTAGGGTTTGTCTTGAAAGAAATAAAGAGAGTCACGGGGAATATCGGGAATGAGAGTGGATGTGCTCTCAATTGGCCTTCTTGCCGTCATTTTCACGAAACCATTTCCTGACATACCAGGAACAGCCAACCATGTAGAATGGCACGACCAGAATGTTTGATAGGACACCAAAAATCCATTGCAACGGAACAAAGCGGCTTTTCTTTGCGGTGAGCCCAAGGTCCATCCCCATTATCATCCATCCGACAAAATCTGTAAAAACGTCATCATCACCTCTGGCCAGCGACTTGGCAATGATATCACATGCTTGTTTGCATGGGATAGCGTCTGAGGGGCCTTCGATCAACTTTGTAATTTCGGGTTTCGTTAGCTGCTCTACAGTGAAACCTTCGCTTTCAAAATTACCAGGATAAACACAACTGATACGGAAGTTCGTCAGTTCTTGTCTTAAGATTGCTACCAGTGATTTGATTGCAGCTTTTGCAGGCGCATACTGGGAATAGCCCACAAATGGGTAAAGCGCGGTGGCACTAGAAAAGATGATGAGGTGGTGTTCCTTGGTTTGCTCTGCAAGGGCAATCTGATGTGCCACGTTCAAAGTTGTTTTATAGTTGATGTCCATACCCAAGTTCAACTCATGTCCGCTTAGCCCACGAAATAACTTAGGAACGGCCCCCCCTGCACAGCATAACGTTTGTGTAGGGAGTAAATCCAAGTCTCTCAGGGCATTGAACAAACATTCCACGGATTCGTAGCAGGACAAGTCGCATGGGTAGTAAAATAACCGTTGCTCAAGGTCCAAGGGCGCAGCCAACTTATGTTGCACTTGGCCCTCGTCAGTGGTTTCCCTTCTCAGGTGAGCTTCAATCCTAATTTCGTTGCATGTGTCCAGCAGTCTAGCCTCTGACCTACTGACGATAATAATCTTTGTGTTTTCAGCCTCATTATAATATTTTTTGGCGAATTCCTTTCCAAGACCTTGTGAACCACCAGTGATCAACACAACTTGGTCTTCTAACGTAAACTTCATTACCTACAAAAGATTATACCGATAACTTCTTTTCTTGAGGCAATCTTATTTAATCGCTTCCAGTAAATGCAGAGAAACTCCTCTGCATTTTTCATTTTTTTGTTTTTTTTTTGTCGTTTATTGTTTTTTAGCCTTACGTTTCACGTTAAGGAACAATGATAGTAAAATTACTCCAGGAAATACAAGTAGCACAAAATACGGAGGAATACGATATGGAAGCAACCATCAAAGTGGTACTGCTAGGAGATTCATCAGTGGGGAAAACCAGTATAGTGACTAGGCTCAAATCAGGTAAGTTTCTAGCAAAACATGCGGCTACGATAGGTGCGGCGTTCATCACCAAGACAATCGAGGTTCCTTCTAACGACTCCTCTACGGAGAAACGTATCCATATGGAGATATGGGACACGGCGGGTCAGGAACGGTATAAATCACTGGTGCCAATGTATTATCGAGATGCGAATATTGCTTTGATTGTATTCGAATTGGGAGACGTATCCAGTCTGCAATGTGCAAAGACATGGTTTCAAGATTTACAGGACCGTGCTCAGGGAACGCAGGTAATTATCGTGGGCAATAAGTACGATTTAGTCTGCGAAGAGCATTCAGGGGAAGTGACTATACCGGCGGAGTTACAGGGTCTGCCGTATGTGGCCGTAAGTGCAAAGACAGGGTACAATTTCGATACATTGAATAAAATAATAATCAGTTTGGTTCCCGAAAGTCAATTCAAGACATTGTCAAAGAACAATGAACAGGGAAATATACTGGAAATAAATAAAAAAAAAAGCGGCAGTGGCTGTATATGTTAATACATAAAGTATTTGATTTTAAATCATAATTACTTAGATATCACCTGGGACAGGGTATTGACCGACCCACTTGGAAATCTCGCCAGACAAAGCAGCGACTTCACTAGATTCATTACACAACTTCTTGAACTCATTGAGTCTTGATCTTGCATCTAGTTTCGTTGTTGGTTCCAAAGTTTTCAAATTTTCAGCGAGCTTTACGGCAGAATCAATGTACTTTGCGACTTGAGAAAACTCTTCACGGCCAAATCCTCTCGTGGTCATTGCTGGAGTACCGATTCTTAGACCAGAGGGGAAAAGAGCACTCTTATCACCTGGGATGGTGTTCTTGTTAGCAGCAATGTTCAAGGCACTTAAAATTGTCTCGACACGAGCACCGTCTACCTGAGTACCGGATAAGTCAATAACAATCAAGTGGTTATCGGTACCGCCGGAAACCAACTTATAACCCATCTTGGTTAGTTCCTGAGCAAACCATTTGCTGTTGTCGACAATTTTTTGTTGGTATTCTTTGAATTCTGGAGACATCGCTTGCTTTAATGCCACTGCCATTGCACCGATAGTATGGTTGTGAGGACCACCTTGATGTCCTGGGAAAACTGAGAAGTTGATTTTCTTTTCTAACTCATATGGGATTTCCTTGCCCTTTTTGGTGACAGACTTGATACCCTTTCTGAAGAAAATCATAGCACCTCTTGGGCCTCTCAAGGACTTGTGAGTGGTTGTGGTAACTATATCGGAATGTTCAAATGGAGATGGGACAACATTGGCTGCCACCAAACCGGATATGTGTGCCATATCACTCATCAAATATGCGCCGCATCCTTGGGAAATTTCCTTGAATCTAGCGTAGTCTATTAATCTCGAGTACGCGGAAGTACCGGCCACGATCACCTTTGGTCTGAATGCCTTGGCCAATACTTGCAAGTTATCGTAATCGATTAGCCCCGTAGTGTGGTCGACATGGTATGGCATACTTTGGAAGTATTTGGAAATGAAAGAAATTGGCGTTCCTGACTTAAGTTGGTACCCGTGAGACAAGTGACCACCATCTGGCAAATCCAATCCCATTAATCTTTCACCAACGTTCATGATAGCGGAGTAAACATACAAATTGGCAGGTGCCCCGCTTAATGGTTGAACATTAACTCCCCACTTGGCAGGGTCTAATCCGTACAGTTCCAGAGCTCTTGCTTGACACAAGGATTCGGACTTATCGATGATTTCGTTACCTCCGTAGTATCTTTCACCTGGATAACCTTCAGAATACTTGTTTTGGAGCTCAGAACCTAGCAAATCCATAACGGCCTTCGAGGTGAAGTTTTCTGATGGGATAAGGGTGATAGAGTGTTTTTGTCTGTGACGTTCTTGTTGCAAGATGTCAAACATCTCTGGATCTCCCTCCGAGACTGGTTTGGAGACTAGCGATTGTGCACCACTGGTGAGTAGCCCACGACGATGAACAGTTGCCATACATTTGGCCAATGCAGAAGCTCTGGGAAACATGATTGAAAGACTATGAGACTCGATGTGGAAATGTCGGCTTGATGATTTTTGATAGTTTGCTCTTCTCCAAGAGGCGATGGCTTTTAGTATTTTTTTTCTCATTGACCACCAATAAGCGAAGTACCTAAAAAAAAATAATGAGTCTTTTTTATATTCTATCTCTTGGACAGAAGGGGGACAGAACAGACAGTGGACTAAGAACCAGCAGATAACGGAGAGAATCATGTCGAAATTGGGTCCGTTAGCAAGATCTGTGAAGTGGACTCTCTCTGTGGGAGTAATCGGTTCTGTTTTTTACCTGTACCGATACAGTAACAATGGCTACTTCTACGATCACGATGCTACATGGTTGAAACAAGATCATCAGGTACAGGACCTGGTGGATAGAAAAGAAGTGGTACCTGGGGAGACCAGGAACCGCAAGCTAGTTGTGACGGATGATGGCACTGCATGGAGCAGGACCATGGGGGAGAGCATAAAAGATATTTGGAATGAACAGATAAGAAACTCTGTCGATTGGATCTACTCCTGGGGTAAGAATTAGCGAGCTTTCTATTTCTCCTACTGTAACGAACATCCTCATGTATATAACCTATTGTAACGACTCTGTGTAGAACTTTATATTCAGAAAAAATATCAAAAGAAAAATTTAATTATTAATCAGTACTTTTCACTCTGGTAATGTGCATCGGTGTCAAGAGCATCTCCAAGAAAGAATACATAAACAACAACGATGGACGTGCCTGCAGATTCCCATATCAAATACGAAGATGCCATCGACTATTGGACGGATGTGGACGCCACTGTGGATGGTGTTCTAGGTGGATACGGAGAAGGTACAGTAGTACCCACAATGGATGTCCTGGGATCCAATAACTTCCTGCGTAAACTGAAGTCGAGGATGCTGCCTCAGGAGAACAACGTGAAGTACGCTGTAGACATTGGTGCGGGGATTGGACGTGTAAGCAAGACCATGCTTCACAAGCACGCCGCTAAGATAGACCTTGTAGAACCGGTAAAGCCTTTTATCGAGCAAATGCACGTTGAATTGGCTGAGCTGAAAGACAAAGGCCAAATTGGACAAATATATGAAGTAGGGATGCAGGACTGGACCCCCGATGCCGGCAAGTACTGGCTGATCTGGTGCCAATGGTGCGTGGGACACCTGCCAGATGCAGAACTCGTCGCATTCCTGAAAAGATGTATTGTTGGTTTGCAACCTAATGGGACAATCGTGGTCAAAGAAAATAACACACCTACAGATACCGATGATTTCGACGAAACGGATTCTTCGGTCACAAGGTCAGATGCTAAGTTCAGGCAAATCTTCGAAGAAGCTGGCCTAAAGCTCATCGCCAGTGAAAGACAACGTGGCTTACCAAGAGAATTGTACCCAGTGAGGATGTACGCACTCAAGCCCATGCCAAACTAGGATCAAGGATGCATAGATTTATATAGATACGCCCCTTTTCTTGTGCTGGCATTCACCATTTGTGCCATTATATAGACTTTTTTTTCGATATATATGGAAAAAGAACCCAGAAAATAAAGAATGTGAACAAAATAGTATGTAAAGTAAAAACATACAATCTCGGAAGATTAAAAGAGAAGTGATATAGACAAGATGGAAGAGACTGCGAAGAAACCAGCTAGTGCCACAGTAAGTGCGAAGTCGTCGCACGATGGTGGCACCGACGATTTGGCGCACCTTTTTAGCACGCCAGAGATCAAGAAGGTGCTAAATTCCGATGTGGCAATTAACGCTTTGTTGAGCCGTTTAAAGCAGTCGTTGTTGACTTGTGAAGAGTTTATGAAATTTATTAGAAAGAAATACGCCTTCGAAGAAGAGCACGTTCAGGAGCTCTCCAAGCAATATAAGCACTTTTTCAACATTCAGGGTTCCACAAATTCATCCTTAAAAAAGATGATTCACGAAGTTTTGGGATTCGATGGCAAGATGGCTCAAGTAAAGCAGAGTTATATCACCGCCTTGCAGAAAATGTACTCCGAGATTAGTAGTCTTTTATTAACAATGACAAAATTAAGAAAGTCTGTCAAGGAGAACAGCAAAAGGCTGGAAAAGGATGTTTCTGATGCCATACACAGCGCAGAAAAGGCGCAATCTCGTTACAATTCGTTGTGCCAAGATTGGGACAAATTGAGGATGACTGACCCAACAAAAACAAAGCTGACCTTGAGAGGTTCCAAAACTACGAAGGAACAAGAAGAAGAATTGTTAAGAAAAATCGATAACGCCGATCTGGAATATAAGCAAAAAGTAGATCATTCTAATTCTTTGAGAAACACATTCATAACGAAGGAGAGACCTAGAATTGTTCAAGAATTAAAAGATTTGATTTTAGAAATAGACACAGCGATGACTATCCAATTGCAGAAGTACACGATATGGACGGAAAATTTGGTTCTGAATACAGGTGTTACAATAAGCCCATTGGACTCCACCAAATCTATGAAATCATTTGCTGGATCTGTTTCCAATGAACGTGATCTTTACAGTTTTTTGAACAAGTATAACCAAACAGGAAAACATTCCCTACTGATCAACAAAAACTTGATCCCTGTATCATACAAAAAGCATCCATCAATGAATCATGGTCAGAAAAATAAGAGCCCCCCAAAGTTTGCCGTGGACCCTTCAAGAAACTCCATCCCGAAGAGAATGATATCCACTCATAATGAATCTCCATTTTTGAGCAGTAGTAGTAACACTGCCGCTGTTCCGAATGCTAATCTTAACAGTGCTACACCGTCCTTAAATACCAACAAGCAGTTACCACCTACTATGGCTTCATCTATTTCTTCCACTAGCAATGCGGCTGGCGCTATGTCACCGTCTTCTTCCATTGTAACAAGCGACACCACATCATCCATAACAAAGACCCTGGATCCTGGCAACAATAGTCCACAAATTCCAGAAGAATTGATTAACTCTTTAGACTCGGATCGCCCGATTTCTCACATTCAGACTAACAACAATATGCCACCCGGTGTTCAAAAAAATTTCAAAACATTTGGTGTACCGCTAGAATCACTGATAGAATTCGAACAAGACATGGTCCCTGCGATAGTGCGCCAATGCATATACGTTATTGATAAATTTGGGCTTGATCAAGAAGGAATTTATAGAAAATCGGCAAATGTACTTGATGTCAGCAAGTTGAAGGAGGAAATTGATAAGGATCCCGCAAACATTTCCATGATTCTACCATCAAAGCCACATTCTGATTCGGATATTTATTTAGTAGGATCACTGCTGAAAACTTTTTTTGCGTCGCTGCCTGATAGTGTTTTACCAAAGGCCCTATCATCGGAGATCAAGGTTTGTTTACAAATTGAAGACCCAACAACAAGAAAAAATTTTATGCACGGACTAATATATAACCTCCCCGACGCACAATACTGGACGTTAAGGGCTCTTGTCTTTCATTTGAAAAGAGTGTTGGCACATGAAGCCCAAAACAGAATGAATTTAAGGGCTCTTTGTATAATTTGGGGTCCAACTATTGCGCCTGCAAATCCAGATGACGCTAATGATGTAAATTTTCAAATTATGGCAATGGAAGTATTATTAGAGGTTTCAGATCAAGCTTTTGAGCCTGAATAAACATAGCACTTATGATATTTTCATTCCGTCTTTAATTTCCACTTGTATGTACATTGACGCTGTTATCAGATTTAAGTAAAAACAAAGGAAAATTATATATTGAGAAAAAAAAAAATTCTGTTGTACTATTCCATAATAATTTACTACAAAACTTGCTAAGGTCCAACTCCCTGTCTTCACGGTTGTTAAATTAACCTTATTAATGATGTTTTCTGTCCATCCCTTTTGTACTTAAAATTAAATGCGTAAAACTTTTGTCCTTTTTCGTTCTCTTTCAACAACAATAGTTTCAATTTTGTTAGCCTGTTCAAATTGTACAATAAGATTTCATTCCGTTTACTTGTCGGTAAAACAGCTAATTTTTCCTGTATGCTAGTTAATGATAAGGAATCAACTTCATTATATAAGTACAATATGCTCGTAGTACACATGTTGGAAACGAGTTTCAAATGCGTATTTCTTGTAGTATCGATAATAATTGGTAGTTCAATTTCAAAAAGGTGGAATGCAAATGCATCTTGCAAAATTTGACCCCTCTTTAATTGCTTATTCGCGAAATCTGGCCAACTATTCGCAATTGATTGGTTAGGCCAAAATGGTTCATTGAAATCTTTGTTAACTTCAGATAGTGACTTAAATTCTTTGTAGGACAAAATAATGACACCAGATGAAGTTTTGTCATCACTTGTCACTGTTACATTTTTGAGTGATTCTATGCTAGACTTGATCAAATTATTTATCGCATGTACCAAAGAGGGTTCTAGAATTTGGAGAGATTCTATTACTAGCCGTTCCAAGCAACCTTCCATGAAATATAGTTGAGCAAACTTTGCACCGTAATATAATATCCTTTTAAAAATACTGGGCAGATAATAAATCCGAAAAAACTTTCTCTTCTCAGGTAAGTAATATCGCAGCAGCGATATAATTGCATATATCTTGTGAGAATCAAATATTGCTGATGCGTCAGGTGTAGGTGTTTGCTCATTTGTGTAAATCTTTGGATATACTTTGTCTCGCCACAACGGTTCATCATTATCAACAAAATGTGAGTATTCATCGATAGGCGAAACATGCATTCCAATTTTGTTACCATCATCTAAGATAGAAGAAGGCATATTATGACTTTTCCTTCTATCCTGAGTTTTCGATGACGTCATCAATGTGCTGTAATTATTTTTAAATTGGGAATTCAAGTACTTTATCACTTGAATATGAAAATCTTTAACGTCATTAATGTGTTCTTTGAAGTTTTTTCTCAGTAAGCGCAAAAAGAATATACCATCTGCCTTCGTATCTACCTGTTCCTTATTGAAATAAGGAAACATATCATTAAAAATAAGGGCACGAATTAAGCTTTCAACTTTATCATTACTATCCCACTTTAAAGATCGTATATGCGCAAAGTCTTGAACTAATGCTTCTTCCCCATAAGGCCGGAATGCGCTGAACATATTTTGAAGGTCATTTAATCTAAGAACGGCAGAAGAAATCGAAGAGAACACAAGATTTTTGGATGTCCAGATTAATTCAGCACCGTCGATCCTAACTTGCTCTCCAGTGAATGCATCGATACAGTTGGCGACATAAACAATCTTTTCCCAAGGTATAATGAGTTCTTTCAGAGGATCGCTAGATTTTTGAAGATCAAAATTCTCGTAAAATTTCACCAAACATTCTTTGAGTTTCATTCGAAATTCGTACATGAACTGGAGTTGCCTTTTATCATCAGAATCCCATTTCCAAGACGAATACTCAGCCATTAGTTTGTAAAAGATTTGAAAGTTAGATCCATTATCTGGCCATCGCTCTTTTTTAATGAACTCATCTAAAGATGCCACCCAGAATCTTGAGAGTGTAAGCCCGGTAGTTTGGACTTCGGTTTCTAAGTAGTCGATTGCTGCAAACTTTAACTCGTAGTATTTCTTCATGCCGCAATATTTGTTTATTTGTCCACTCAAAGCTTGGAAGTGAGATTGATATATGTAATTTAAATGGAGGAATTGCTGAACATCTGTTTCTGAGGAAAACTCTGACGATAGAGACGCGACACTGGAAAGCAGCGCCTTTTTGATGCATTTGTATATTACTGTTTTACCGCTGCGAGTTTTATGGTGGAAACGAACGGTACCTTTTGAAGATGCAATGATCTGGGCCAGTTTTTCTGACTGTATAACAATCCGCCTTAAATTGCCAGTTGCTAGATTGCCTATAACATCTCTATATCTGGCAACAGCCTCGTCAATGGACATGACTATAAAATAAACTACACCTTAAAACTGAGTTCATATACCGCTTGCTGCTTCCATATTAAACACTTTTCGTTGTATAAATATGATGGCCTTTTTTTTTGTCTTATTTTTCTATATCTTGAAAACGAGAGATACTAGAGAAATAATACGTAAGAAAATCAGTTCTTTATTTAGCGAAGCTGAAACACAGTATAAGAGAGTAGAGCTTATTTCAAATCCAAAAAATGGCGTATAATCAAGAAGATAGTAAAAGACTATCAGACAAGTATAAGAAGGAGGGACATTTTGACAAGTTGAAAAGAGAAATATTGTCTAACCCATGGAATAATACAGAAGAGAATAGTGAATCTTTTGAACAAGCGCTTCGGAAAAGAGTTGCCAGTACTGTTAAAGAAATGGTTAACGAAGATGAAGAATTAATATTTAAAAACAGAGGGCTAACCAGTGCATTGATTGAATCACAATTGGTCAAGGACAACTACCTAAAGCTGGGTAGTAAAATGGAGGGGGATAATGGTGATGGTGAGAAGAAATTTGACTTGGATGTCTATGTACGGTCTAAGTTACAGGATCCCAAACTATTGGAAATGATAAAGGGACAACTTCAGGAAACACTGAACTCTTATGAAGAGGAAGCAAATGGAAGTACGTAATAACTCTTACTAATTCTGTATATAATATAGCATATCATCACAACGACGACTTTTGAACTTCCTGCCTGCACGATCCACACTTCTGTACTTGAACCTATCGCCTAGTATACTATATCTCAATGCCGAATCGTCGTCATCTGATATTGGGATTTCAAATTGAAATACTGTGCCCTTTTTTGGAATGCATTTTATTTCGTCTATTATATTGCCCTTGACAATCATGATAAAAAATTTCTGAGAGTCCCAGATCACAATGCCTTGAAGGCCTATTAAAGTCTTATTTTTGCTCTTTGTAACGCGTAACAGCGCACCATTATAGTCTGCCATAGATAGTTTTAATAATGCTAATGATCCATTGAATGTTTTTAAGTTTTTTGTAATGTTCAAAAGTTCTTTAATATAGTTAATCCATAGTTCCTTATACATCGGTACAAAATCAACGTACTGCGGTAATGATTCGTATATCGTTGGATGCTTCTCCTCTATGTAGTGTAAAAGGTCTTCCTTATCAGTAATTTTATTTTCGTATGCCAATTTCAGACATTTTTTTGTATTTTTTTTACAATTATTGATGTACTCTCTTAATGCGATTTTAGAGTTCTTGTTGATTCTTTGGTAATCTCTTTTTTCCAACTGTTTGTCTGCACTCTCTAACTGGGAGACCTTTTGTAAATTGTCAAGATTTAGCTTTGATTTTCTTTGCTGTCTCTGAAGCCTTGAAGTCAATCCGCCATCAGTTGGCAGTAGCAACAACGTATCTTGAAATCTATTTTCATTAAAGGGCTTTTCAGGGTCCTCCAGGCATTTCGTGAAAAGACAGTCTTTAATAAACGTTTGAGTTCTATCCATTCTGACAAATAGGGGAGTCCAAATCGTGCTTATTTTCTTTAGTCTTTACAGATTATTGCTCTCCGCTTATTCATGTCATCGAGTATATTTGCCATACTATTTTGAGTACCATTTTTTTTCTCAAATCAACGGACCGGGTAAAAAGCGGATGAATTGGGATATAAAGGCAGTAAAAAGACCACCACAGCTGCAACCACGGAGAATAAACTTCTTTAACTACCCCACAAAGCTGCCAGTAATGCTCAGTTTTCCATCCTTTGCATGAGCTTTCTGTAGAAATTTAACATTGTGCAATTTTTCTTGTATCCAAAAATTTTACATCGATTCAAAAAAAATGAATATTGGCTAGTAAAACTATTCATACTGCTATAAATACACCTGTTATGACATAAAAGCTCAAAAACAATCTGCATGTTTTTTCCTCTTTTTTCATTTATGGCTAGCAATCTCTTTTATTGATTTTTGTCGCGTAGGTATTAATGTTAACCCAGGATTCATTAATGTTGCCTCTGTGGGAACGATTACCCCCGGTAGTTATTTTGTGTTCAAGCTCGCTGTAAAAAGATCACTGTCTTCGATATTGGTTTATATAAAACTAAAGTAGCCGCCCAAGTACTCTCCGGGTACCAATTCCGTCCTTTTCTTTTTTTTCGGTAATTTCCATGGAGGAAGGTTATTGAACTATCTATTAGTCATATTCCAGATCCATCCAAATGATATAAAAAGACGGTACTTCCTAACGTACATGTCAAACCAATTGGTGAGATCGTAACCATAGCACAATGTTTACTGGTATTGTAGAATGCATGGGGACTGTTTTGGAAAACAACCCATATGATGACTCTGAAAGTGGAGGTCAAGGAGTTTCTATTACTATTGGCAATGCGGGGAGTATTCTCACCGATTGTCACGTTGGAGATTCAATAGCCGTAAATGGGGTATGCCTTACTGTGACCGAGTTTAATAACGACTCCTTCAAAGTTGGGATATCACCAGAAACTATAAAACGAAGTAATGTCGCTTCCTGGATTCAAGGCACCCAGGTCAACTTGGAGAGAGCGGTATCTCAAGACGTTAGGTTCGGTGGTCATTATGTACAGGGTCACGTAGACACTGTTGCTAATATTGTCTCAAGAAGACCTGAGGGGAATTCAATTATTTTTGGGTTTCAGTTAAGAGATCAAGAGTACTTTAAATACATAGTAGAAAAGGGATTCATTTGTATAGATGGAACTTCCTTGACCATAATCAAGGTTGACCCACTTTCGCAAGGTGGAGCCTTCTATATTAGTATGATAAAGCACACCCAAGACAATGTTATCATGCCTTTGAAGAAAATTGGCGACGAGGTTAATATTGAAGTAGATTTGACTGGGAAGATTATTGAGAAGCAAATTCTATTAACGTTGGAAAACCAAATATCAAAGAAAGATAGTACTTTGAATACTATGATCTCAAACATTATCGAGGAGAAGGTTAGAAACTACCTAAATAAATAAATAAAAAATTCGTCATAAATAGGTTTCATAAACGCATTTTTGAAGTGACCTCTCCATCTGCTGCAAAAATAGTCTTGTAAATGTGTGATAATGATGAGATTAGAACTTGGTACTGTAGCTAAGGTACTTAGGCAACTTCTCTTCATTATGTATTACCATGTTCTGTTGGTTCACGTGACATGCAAAGGTATAACTTTTTCCGTACAAATTATTCTCTCCACCTTTTTTGTGTTGTTGTGAAAGAACTTTCCAATTATTGCCACTGTAACCAACCGTCCCTAAATACCAACGACACAAAAACTGCTGCTACTATGGGTGGTAACGTTCTCCCCATTCATTATGACCCCAAAACTGTTAAACAATTAACTAAAGAAGTATGTAAAATTCAAGAATATATCTGGCCCTGTCTTGTTCACCCCAGAATAAATCGCTAACACAAGTCTAATTAACCTTCTTTCTCATTCGTAGATTACTGTTGCATCATGTATAGGAGCTGCCCAAGGTGCTCTCTTCAGTATTGCCTCAGCGCTGCTGTTGAGAAGATTTTCATCAGTATATAGAAATGTCAGAACTCAAGTGCGTGTTTTTTATCATTGTTCTTGGATTTCAATGGGTGCTGTCTTCAGAGCTGATAAGCAATTGCTCAAGTTCCAGACAAATTATTATCGTGAGGAACAGAAAAGAAGAGAAAAGATTATGGATGAAGCTGCTGAGAGAGGCCTTTTTCTGGAGGATGAGAGTTTGAACTCTTCCCGGTCAACTACATGAAAGTTATTTTCATGTCTACTTATATATTCATATATCAGTGCAGATGGTTTATTTCTATAAATACATAGACCCGCAAATTACCACAGCAATGCCTTAATGATTTTTAGAACTAAAAAAATTGTGAACCGAATGCTTCTCAGGACGCTGAACAAAAACCAAATTGTCCAAAGAACTAAAACAATGCCAAATTCCAGCAACCGATATATGGTTTTGGTCATCTTTTGGGCTCTCATAACTTTCACCGTAACATACCTTTCTGTATTCTCTTGAAACATTTTCAACTTCAATGTCAATGTTGTATTTATATCACTAAGAATTCTGTCACTAGATGATATCAAAGTTTCTACACGAATTGAATAGTCGTTCAGAAGTTTTGATGTCCAGTCATTACCTAGCTTTAAAACTTTATTCAATTCATTATCATACTGAGTCAAAGCATCTGCAGTCTTCCTAATGTTTGTATCTGCATCTTGTGTAATTTCAATTTCGTTTCTTCGTGCAATTTCTCTCCTCTTCACTATATCATGTGTCTCTCTCCTGTGTTGCATCATAGCTACGGTACTCATAATATACCTTGTATCATGCCAGTATCTCTGTAACTGTTCGTCAACCTGTAAGGAATCGCTTACTAATCCCACTGGTTCGCTACCTTGACTAGTAGTCTTCTCCCTAGGCGCACCTTCGTAAATACTCCCAGCACCATTTGGTAATTCTTTGTCACTTTCAAGAGCTTGTTCACCTTCTGCTCGCAACGATCTGTTGCTGGTTTTACCTCTCAAGGTATGAACTGGCACTTCGCTCAACAAACTTTGCCGTATTATAGCATCTTTCCCATTATCAACCGGCGTCTTGTAAGTTTCAGTGTTTCCAAAAGTAATTCCCATGCTACTTTTGCTACTGTTGGTACTAATACTCTCTCCATTATTACTGCTCCTTCTGCTGGTGCCTCCATTACTAATAGTGGGATTCAGAAGCACCTGTTTTTCAAGCCCAGGCGTATTTTTTTTTGGTGATCTAGACCATCCTTTCGACGTTTTACTAATGATTTTTTCGAGCCCATTCATTCTTGATTTCTCGTTTTCCGGGGGGCCTGCTGATTTTGAACGATAATGTTTAGAATTTCTTTTCCCACCACTTCCACTGGTATTACTACTTCCACGACGATCACCTCCATAGCTACTGCCCTTTGCTTCGATGATCAATGACCCCTGATCTGATGAGGTGTTTGTAACTGTATTGGTTATTGGTACCTCTAAATGAATGTGACTTAAATTGAGATCAGATTTTTTGTTCCTTGAAATCTGAGCTTCTGGAGTAGTTGCGATCTTCGTTATCATGTTATTATTGTTATGATTATTATTGTCTTCTTCATTGGTCATGACTCGTTTCGGTGTCAGTGATTGAGTGTTTGAGTGCACTGAATTAGCTGTACGGACCCTGGAGTGATGTCGTAAATGTCTTCTGGGATGAATGTGGTGTCCATGATGCCGGCGGGATGATGATGATCCGCTCGATTCGTTGGAAGGACTATAAGACTGGAACCAAAGCTTACCTTGAGGATCCACTAATTCTTCCCAATGCGAAGTTCTCCAAGTCAAATCCATATACTTCTCGTTTATATCTACAAACCACGGCATTTTTTTGTTGGGTTTTTTCGAAAACTGCTTAATGGCAATAATAGGGTGTTTTGTAGTATAAAACTCTCTGGTAGGTAATTCATGATGCTTCTTTTTTAATTTACGATTCCTAATAACTTGTAATGGGTTGTACACCCCTTCAACACCCTCATGATGATTCTGGGAGCTATCAATTGAAATGCAACGCTCTAATATATTATAATAATAGTCTAAATATATTCTCACCCTGTCTGCTTTTATTCTTGTACTTCTTGATATTGGAAGTATTGGGCTTACTGAATTCTCTTGTTGATTCTTGAGGTACTCCGTACCCAATTCTGATGTCTTTGCTGATATTGGTACACCCTCAGAAGAAGCGGTTAATGGTCTACTAAAATTCAAGTCGTCCATTAGTCCAAATTTATTATCAATGAGAAGTTTGGTAACCAATTTCATCTTCTGAGGGTTTACAGTCTCTGTTGTTGTATCGCCCCTTCCATTTTGTTGTTGTTCAGCCTTATGGTCGTGCTCATTTGTATGAGTCATGTTTCATCCGTTTAAAGTACCTCCCCCTCCTCTGCTGAAGTGTATATTTTTTATCTTGATATCCCCTTTACCTCTTCAAAGCCTTACTCATCAGATTTTTTCAAATAATGTCAATCTGTATCAAGAAAAAAAAGAGAAGGTAAACACTAATACGAATAGAGAATACAGAAAAAACATACAAAGCACATTGAGATGCCTCAGTATTTTGCCATTATTGGTAAGAAGGACAATCCTGTCTATGAAATCGAGTTTACCAATGCAGAAAATCCACAGGGTTTTCCTCAGGATTTAAAAGAATTAAATCCGTTCATACTGCATGCATCACTAGATATCGTAGAAGATTTACAATGGCAAATTAATCCGACTTCACAGTTAAATGGGAACGGTGGAAACGGATCCAATGGCGGTGGTGGGTTCCTTCGATCTAGAGCTGTAAACAATACTGATAATTGTTATCTAGGTAAAGTTGATCATTTTTATGGACTAGCAATAACGGCTTATATTAGCTATAGTGGGATGAAGTTCGTGATGATCCATGGGAACTCAGCCAACAGTAGCGTAGTTATTGACGACAATAATATGAGGTCATTCTACCAAGAGGTACACGAACTATACGTAAAGACACTAATGAACCCGTTTTATAAGATTACAGACCCTATTAGGAGCCCGGCATTCGACTCGAGGGTAAGGACATTAGCACGTAAGCATTTGTCCAAATAATGGGAAATAAGATAGATGCAGAGATTTTTTATGGCGTATATGTATATGTAGTATGTATTTTTTTTTTTTTTGGCCAAATAATAGATAAATACCGCCTTTTTACGTAGTTTTTTCCGCCACGAACGTTTCTATACAGTTATCCAGTAATTCCTCTATCTGCTTCTCGTCAAAACGAGTCACTTTTGAGTGTTCCGTTACAGGAATTTGGTTCAGTAGCCATTTCTCTTTTATCGATCTGGTCAGGATCAACAAGTCTTGAACATTTTTAATCAATTGCATGGTCTGGTTATTCACCATCATCACACTGGTCGTGGCCACAGCGAGCTCAGAATTTTCTTGTGCGAATGAACCCTCGTCATCATCATTTCTATCGGCTATCGTAGTCATATTTATCAATTCCGCCAGCTTCACGGACAGAATCGTCCTGGTTTGTTCGAGTTTCTCATATAGTGCCTGGTTGCTCATTTTCTTGTAAAAAAAAGGAGTACAGGATGCCTATCATCACAATCTGTTATGATTAGCCCATGGCTTATGCATGCTACTAAGTGATAGGTAAATGGGTTAAATGGCAGTACAATTTCCTTAACACTTCAAAGTTTCAGTAATTCAGTCCGGGTCACACTGGATTTATCCTGATTTTATTATACATTATACAAGTGTGCCAAAGTATATACACTAAGTTAGTTACCAGTGCTACCAAAGCCACCGGCCCCTCTTGCACTTTCTTCCAGAGAGTCTACAACAACGATCTGGGCATCATCGACAATTTTTTCCAGAATCAATTGGGCTACGCGATCACCTTTTTTGATCGCGAAATCCCTCTGTGAATGATTGAATAAAACTACTTTAACTTCACCGGTGTAATCTCTGTCGACAACACCAGCACCGGTTTGGATACCGTTTTTCACTGCCAGGCCTGACCTTGGCGCAATACGACCGTAGGTACCAACAGGTACGGTGAACGATATGTCGGTGGAAACCATACCTTGACCCATAGCCGGAATGGTAATATCCTGAGATGCATAAATGTCGTATCCCGCGGCAGTGGCAGAACCTTTGGTAGGTACAGTAGCGCTTGCTGAGCGCAATTGAATCTTTAGTACTTTGTCGCTAGTAGCAGTCATTTGGTTATTTTTTGGCTCGCTATATCAGTGCAAACATCTCATTCGAGAACTTAGTTGTTTCTACTTATTAAATGGTAACGCGTAATATTTTTCCTTTTATAATTTTCAATGGTAGTAAATCAGAAATTATGGAAAAAAAATAAAACTTGGACAGAAAAAAATATTGCTATGAAGAAAAATTGAATATGCTTATCAGCTCATTTGATTGAGTATGTTGAGATATTTACAGGTATTATTATTGCTGTATTTACTTATGTAAAACGAGAGATAATGGTGCGTGTGTATGTACATAGTATTTCAGCTTGAATAGTAAACTTTCCTGACATCAACAAGCTTTTTGCCTCTACCCAGGGCAACCTCATCCAATGTCTTTTGAGCTTTCGTGAAAGCCTCGATGGTACCTTTAGCTATATTCATATCGTTTCTGGATTTATATACTTTTCCACTCAGATCTTTGATACCTGCACATTCACAAATCTCAAAGATTACATGGTTTACACGTAATCCAAACCCTGGTTTTGCACTTCTTAAATGTAGTTTCACACCATGATACCTAAAATCTATATCACCATAAATAGTTCTGTTTTCATACCTAGGTATTTCCTTCAGGTTCCTTACCGCATCCCAATGAGCTTTAAAGATCGCTTTGGACATTTCTTCACGAGATTTACCTTCTCCCAAACCTACCATACCGTTTTTGTCACCAACGACAACCAAGGCATAGAAAGACGCAATTTTACCCTTCCCAGTCTGATTTGACACTCTTTTCATCACCAGCGGCTTCATAGTCAACTTTCTAGTGATATAATCCGGATCTACACCGGTTTGCTTGTGTAGCCCTGCAGCTACATCGGCGCTTTTCGATTTCCGACCACCATCGTTTGGTAAGCTGACTCCTGGAGGCAGAATGTTACCTTCGCCTGGTAATGGTTGTTGTACCTGGTCCCATCTAAAGATGCTGAAGTTATTATTCTCCTCTTGAGCGTGGAGATGGGGCATGCCTGGTTTGTAATCCCAAAAAGGATGTATTTTGGTAAAATCATCCAAATATGGTGGTGCGAATTCCACGTTACGAGATACTCTGAATTTAGTATCTTCTGGTATCGTTTGTTGAGCAAGTTTTATGGATTTTAAAAGACTTTCAGGATAGTACCTTGATAATAGCGACTCATCATAATGCTGTAGATAACGAACACTAGTCGATAATTGCCTCTTGAACATCTTTACCTATTGATCTATGAAATCTGTTTCTTGTATGGTTTACCGTCTACTTTGACAACAATAACGATAGGTCTTTTAGTGGTGCTTGTATTATTGTCTTGTCAATTCGTCTTTTTTTTTTTTTCACTTTAAGGAACTTTACTCCGCGAATAAAAGAAAGCATCACCATGTAATGAAATATATGGGATACATAAATGTATGGGATACATACGACTGTTACTTGCTACCTCATTTGGAGATCACTAGCTCAGTTGTAAAACTTTTCCATTTGATTGAATAAACTCTAACCTTTTTCATACTGATAGTAAAAGTCAAACCTACGAAAGTTCACATAATAAGGCCTTCACGCCAAGAGAGTCTAGTGTAGTGTTCTTCAGCTCCTATTGATATACTTTTAGTGCCCAAACACGGGATGTTTCAAGTAATTTTTCCTTCTCTAATTTGACAAGGGAAAATATGGCTAGTAATTCTTGTAAAAATGTCTTCTCCTCAGAGTGGGCGGTGCTTATGTATTAGAACCGGTCGAAATATCATAATATACACCGGCCAGTAGAGAACGGACATGGCGACTTGATACATAAAATGTCTATCTCGGAAGCTGATCAACTTGTGAAGTAGTATTATAGATATCAGCGTGCAAGATACTTACAAAAAGAGAGACCTGTAAATTTATTGTTACGTAAATACATAGTAGAATAAGAAACTAATAAAAAATAGTATATGTATATCATGCAAATAAAAAAAAAAAAGGATAAAATAGAGGCGTTGTTCTGAGGTACCGAACATTCATAAGCTATTCTCACCTGCTACCATAGAATATAGTGGGGGTTCATCTTGTAGATCACTAATATTTTCAAATTTTTCATATTTGGGTAACAAAGAGCTGGTCGAAATATCACTATCGCCAACTAAAATTGGAAAATTCACCGTAATACGATAATTTTTTTTCATTTCAAGCCCTTCCACCAATTCATTCCTGCTATAGGTTATTCTGAACAAAAGCAAATGAGTTACTTTGAGGGCAGCATGATTGGGATAAAATGAACTTGGTTCACAGTAGAATGTTTTAAACCAGCTCGGTAGACCATCCGCATAGGTTGGGATGACAACGTCATCAAAGCAAAATCCGAAAATGGTCTTGTCGGAATCGAAACTTTGGCTTTCTACAGTTCTTAGTAAATACTCGGACTTTTTAATGTATGGCTCTCGTAGTATTTTCTTGGTCTTCAAATCAATACTTGGTATTGCCATTCTCTGTGCAACTGCCAAAGAAGCTTCCTGTAATTCAATGGAAGAATCTGTTTTGGTAATTGATAATATCATTTGGAAAGGCATACCAATTTCAATCAACTTGGAGTTTCCAATGACCGATACTACGATCTCACTTGCAGTATTGTATGACCTTAATTGAAATGTTTCAAACTTAAGCATACTCGTTGAAGGCAGGACTCTTTTAACTTTAATTTCTTCTGTTAAAATGATCTTATCTGTAAAACTTTCATTCTTCAAAAATTTGAGTAAGTTTTTAGGTTTACTTGGTATTCTCATTATTGTTGTTAAGCTTTCTATTCGAAAATGGGTCTTGCCAAAGAAGGAAGAGAAACTTGCTGGGAAAGTATTTGCTTGAAGGGTAAAAGTGAATGGGTAATCGTACGTGCCCTTTGTCAATAGAATTTTCTTATCATTTAATGAGTGGTGTATGACTCTCAACTGCTGTTTGGGGTAGGTGGAAGACTCAAAAAACTCTGTGTGATTAAGTTCTTTGATAATTTTGTCACTATAGGAGTTTTTGCTAGTTTCTGAATTTACAAAGCATGCATATTCCTTTGTGAAACATTTTAAAGAAATTGAATGGGAAGTGATTAAGAGGGCCTGGTCTTCTCTATCAATGTTTATCCTAATCTTTCCTTTGATTTGTAGAGGAGTGGCTCTTTCTCTTTCAACATTTGTAGATATATTATCCAGTGAGGAATCGTAATACAACGGATAGTCAGCATTCAATTGTAAATCGGAGAACATTAGTGTTTTGTACTTGTTATCTAGATACAATTCAATGCTGTAACCACATTTTTTATCTACAGATGATGTTACATAGGGATTTTCGTACAGCCGTAGTGAATCATAGCAATACTCAAGGTCTTCCTTAGCCTTCTTGATTGTAGTGCCACCATTTTTTAATTTCTTGAGTTGAATTAATTTTTTTGGTAGTTCACCACTGAAATCTTCATTACCAAAATGCTGCCTTATCTGGCTTTGTGTGGAACTTTCAGTCAGAGTAGTGGATCTACTAGATATATTTTCCGAGAACACTTGTGAAACCTCGGAATTAAGTGAAGAAGATGAAGACGAAAACAACATTAGTCAAACAAAAAAGGGAAATTCTATTTGTCTGATTTTGTTGCAAGATAACAATACTGGCAAACATGGGCTTGAGTGCTTAGGAAGAAATCTTGAGGTAGCAGTAACTTCTTTTTATTAAACAGTATGCAGCCGCCCAAAAAACTGCGATGTCGCCATTAGTTATTTTGTGACACAAAAACAAAATCGAAAACAAAAGAAATAGAAAGAAAAAGAAAAAAACAAAGGCTAAACAAGATTCCATTGTGCAGATTTAATGTTTACAATATAATTACATTCGCTCTTTTTGACCCCAGCTGCACAACCCACATAATTCGCATAAAACAATAACAATTGGCCTAACATAGATGCCAAACACACTTCTGACATAACTGAATGCTAGGGTAAAACTCCACACAGGTTTTTGAACACGAACTGCCAGTATACAGCTAGCCTTGAAAGTGATGGAAAACATTGTCATCGGCACATAAATAAAAAAATTATGAATCACGTGATCAACAGCAAATTATGTACTCGTATATATGCAAGCGCATTCCTTATATTGACACTCTTTCATTGGGCATGAGGCTGTGTAAACATAAGCTGTAACGGTCTCACGGAACACTGTGTAGTTGCATTACTGTCAGGCAGTTATGTTGCTTAATATAAAGGCAAAGGCATGGCAGAATCACTTTAAAACGTGGCCCCACCCGCTGCACCCTGTGCATTTTGTACGTTACTGCGAAATGACTCAACGATGAAATGAAAAAATTTTGCTTGAAATTTTGAAAAAAAGATGTGCGGGACGCATTGTTAGCTCATTGAATACATCGTGATCGAATCCAATCAATGTTTAATTTCATATTAATACAGAAACTTTTTCTCATACTTTCTTCTTCTTTTCATTGGTATATTATCTATATATCGTGTTAATTCCTCTTTCGTCATTTTTAGCATCGTTATAAGAGTAATTAAGAATAACTAGAAGAGTCTCTCTTTATATTCGTTTATTTTATATATTTAACCGCTAAATTTAGTAAACAAAAGAATCTATCAGAAATGAGTGAATCTCCAATGTTCGCTGCCAACGGCATGCCAAAGGTAAATCAAGGTGCTGAAGAAGATGTCAGAATTTTAGGTTACGACCCATTAGCTTCTCCAGCTCTCCTTCAAGTGCAAATCCCAGCCACACCAACTTCTTTGGAAACTGCCAAGAGAGGCAGAAGAGAAGCTATAGATATTATTACCGGTAAAGACGACAGAGTTCTTGTCATTGTCGGTCCTTGTTCCATCCATGATCTAGAAGCCGCTCAAGAATACGCTTTGAGATTAAAGAAATTGTCAGATGAATTAAAAGGTGATTTATCCATCATTATGAGAGCATACTTGGAGAAGCCAAGAACAACCGTCGGCTGGAAAGGTCTAATTAATGACCCTGATGTTAACAACACTTTCAACATCAACAAGGGTTTGCAATCCGCTAGACAATTGTTTGTCAACTTGACAAATATCGGTTTGCCAATTGGTTCTGAAATGCTTGATACCATTTCTCCTCAATACTTGGCTGATTTGGTCTCCTTCGGTGCCATTGGTGCCAGAACCACCGAATCTCAACTGCACAGAGAATTGGCCTCCGGTTTGTCTTTCCCAGTTGGTTTCAAGAACGGTACCGATGGTACCTTAAATGTTGCTGTGGATGCTTGTCAAGCCGCTGCTCATTCTCACCATTTCATGGGTGTTACTAAGCATGGTGTTGCTGCTATCACCACTACTAAGGGTAACGAACACTGCTTCGTTATTCTAAGAGGTGGTAAAAAGGGTACCAACTACGACGCTAAGTCCGTTGCAGAAGCTAAGGCTCAATTGCCTGCCGGTTCCAACGGTCTAATGATTGACTACTCTCACGGTAACTCCAATAAGGATTTCAGAAACCAACCAAAGGTCAATGACGTTGTTTGTGAGCAAATCGCTAACGGTGAAAACGCCATTACCGGTGTCATGATTGAATCAAACATCAACGAAGGTAACCAAGGCATCCCAGCCGAAGGTAAAGCCGGCTTGAAATATGGTGTTTCCATCACTGATGCTTGTATAGGTTGGGAAACTACTGAAGACGTCTTGAGGAAGTTGGCTGCTGCTGTCAGACAAAGAAGAGAAGTTAACAAGAAATAGATGTTTTTTTAATGATATATGTAACGTACATTCTTTCCTCTACCACTGCCAATTCGGTATTATTTAATTGTGTTTAGCGCTATTTACTAATTAACTAGAAACTCAATTTTTAAAGGCAAAGCTCGCTGACCTTTCACTGATTTCGTGGATGTTATACTATCAGTTACTCTTCTGCAAAAAAAAATTGAGTCATATCGTAGCTTTGGGATTATTTTTCTCTCTCTCCACGGCTAATTAGGTGATCATGAAAAAATGAAAAATTCATGAGAAAAGAGTCAGACATCGAAACATACATAAGTTGATATTCCTTTGATATCGACGACTACTCAATCAGGTTTTAAAAGAAAAGAGGCAGCTATTGAAGTAGCAGTATCCAGTTTAGGTTTTTTAATTATTTATAAGTAAAGAAAAAGAAAATGCCGGTCGTTCACGTGATTGACGTTGAAAGTGGTAACCTACAGTCACTAACCAATGCAATTGAGCATTTAGGGTACGAAGTACAACTGGTGAAATCACCAAAGGATTTTAACATATCAGGCACGTCAAGATTGATTTTGCCTGGTGTCGGAAATTATGGCCATTTCGTCGACAATTTATTTAATAGAGGATTCGAAAAGCCGATAAGAGAATACATTGAATCTGGAAAACCAATAATGGGAATTTGCGTCGGGCTACAAGCGCTCTTTGCCGGTTCCGTGGAAAGCCCTAAGAGTACGGGTCTGAACTACATTGATTTTAAGTTGTCCAGGTTCGATGATTCAGAAAAGCCAGTACCAGAAATAGGTTGGAATTCTTGCATTCCCTCGGAAAACCTATTCTTTGGATTGGATCCATACAAGAGGTACTATTTCGTCCATTCTTTTGCTGCCATTCTGAATTCAGAAAAGAAAAAAAACCTAGAAAATGACGGTTGGAAAATTGCAAAAGCTAAGTACGGTTCAGAGGAATTTATTGCGGCAGTCAACAAGAATAATATATTCGCTACTCAGTTCCATCCTGAAAAATCAGGTAAAGCTGGTTTGAACGTCATTGAGAATTTTTTGAAGCAACAAAGTCCTCCGATTCCAAACTATAGTGCGGAAGAGAAGGAACTCTTAATGAATGACTATTCAAATTATGGTCTAACACGCAGAATTATTGCTTGTCTTGATGTACGTACTAATGACCAAGGTGATTTGGTGGTTACTAAAGGTGATCAATACGATGTACGTGAAAAAAGTGATGGTAAAGGTGTTAGAAACCTTGGTAAGCCTGTTCAGTTGGCACAGAAATATTACCAACAGGGTGCGGATGAAGTAACATTTTTGAATATAACTTCTTTTAGAGATTGTCCTTTGAAGGATACTCCGATGCTAGAGGTTCTGAAACAAGCCGCAAAGACAGTCTTTGTTCCATTGACAGTCGGTGGGGGGATCAAGGATATTGTCGATGTTGATGGAACCAAAATACCTGCTTTAGAAGTTGCAAGTCTATACTTCAGATCTGGTGCTGATAAAGTATCGATCGGTACGGATGCAGTCTATGCAGCCGAAAAATACTACGAGTTGGGTAACAGAGGAGATGGAACGTCACCAATAGAGACAATCTCGAAAGCATACGGTGCTCAGGCAGTTGTTATTTCTGTCGACCCTAAGAGAGTATATGTAAATTCACAAGCAGATACGAAGAACAAAGTCTTCGAGACAGAATATCCGGGCCCCAATGGAGAGAAATACTGCTGGTACCAATGTACAATCAAAGGTGGAAGAGAATCTAGAGACCTTGGTGTGTGGGAATTAACAAGGGCATGTGAAGCTCTAGGTGCTGGGGAGATTTTATTGAACTGCATAGACAAGGATGGCTCTAATTCTGGTTATGATCTGGAATTGATAGAACATGTTAAAGATGCGGTCAAGATTCCCGTCATTGCATCCAGTGGCGCCGGTGTACCCGAACATTTCGAAGAGGCCTTCCTAAAGACCCGCGCAGATGCTTGCTTGGGTGCAGGTATGTTCCACAGAGGTGAATTCACTGTTAACGATGTAAAGGAGTATTTACTAGAGCACGGATTAAAGGTTAGAATGGATGAAGAGTAATGTGGTTGGATATGTATACTTTATAATCTTGACTCAGTCTATATACGCAATAATGATAGATGTTAAATCAGACATTTCACAACACAAGAGGATGTACAGCTTGGAGAAATTGTACCAACTTATATGGTTGTATTATTGGTGGTGTCAGTAGGGGAAGAAATAGAACATATTTTTCCACTTTTTCATTTTTTTTTTTTAGCGAGGCATCGGAAATGAAAATTTTTAAAAATCGATGAGCTCCCACTTCTTCAACATTGACGAAAGGAAATATGCACTAAGTTGTTTTAAATCCAAGATTTGTCTCGTTTTAAGACTTACAGATAAAACAATATATTAGAAAGATTAACTATAATGGCCAGAGCATCCTCTACTAAAGCCAGAAAACAGAGGCATGATCCACTTTTAAAGGATTTAGATGCAGCTCAAGGTACCTTGAAAAAAATCAATAAAAAGAAGCTAGCGCAGAACGATGCTGCAAATCACGATGCTGCAAATGAGGAAGATGGATACATAGACTCCAAAGCATCAAGAAAAATTTTGCAGTTGGCCAAGGAACAACAGGATGAAATTGAAGGTGAGGAACTTGCTGAATCAGAAAGAAACAAGCAATTTGAAGCCAGATTCACCACCATGAGCTATGATGATGAAGACGAAGACGAAGACGAAGACGAAGAAGCTTTTGGAGAAGACATCTCCGATTTTGAACCCGAAGGTGATTATAAAGAAGAGGAAGAGATAGTTGAAATCGATGAAGAAGACGCAGCGATGTTTGAGCAATATTTCAAGAAATCAGATGATTTTAACTCTTTAAGTGGTAGCTATAATCTTGCAGACAAGATTATGGCCTCTATCCGAGAAAAGGAAAGTCAAGTTGAAGATATGCAAGATGATGAACCACTTGCTAATGAACAGAATACCTCAAGAGGCAATATTTCATCCGGTTTGAAGAGTGGAGAGGGTGTTGCACTTCCAGAGAAGGTCATCAAAGCATATACTACGGTAGGTAGTATTTTAAAAACTTGGACGCACGGTAAGTTGCCAAAGTTGTTCAAGGTTATCCCATCCTTAAGAAATTGGCAAGATGTCATTTATGTGACCAACCCGGAAGAATGGTCACCACACGTTGTTTACGAAGCAACGAAATTATTTGTATCCAACCTAACTGCTAAAGAATCTCAAAAATTTATTAACCTAATTTTACTTGAACGTTTCCGTGACAATATCGAGACCAGTGAAGACCACTCTTTAAACTATCATATATACCGTGCGGTGAAAAAATCGCTTTATAAACCAAGTGCCTTCTTCAAAGGTTTCCTATTCCCATTGGTTGAAACAGGGTGTAATGTACGTGAAGCGACAATTGCAGGAAGTGTCCTTGCTAAAGTCTCTGTTCCGGCTTTACATTCTTCAGCTGCCTTGAGTTATCTTTTAAGGCTACCTTTCTCTCCACCTACAACTGTTTTTATCAAAATATTGCTCGATAAAAAATATGCTTTACCGTACCAGACGGTGGACGACTGCGTGTATTACTTTATGAGGTTTAGAATTTTGGATGACGGTAGTAATGGGGAAGATGCTACAAGAGTACTCCCAGTGATATGGCACAAGGCTTTCTTAACATTTGCACAACGTTACAAGAACGATATTACCCAGGATCAGAGAGATTTCTTGTTGGAAACTGTTCGTCAAAGAGGCCATAAAGATATCGGTCCTGAGATTAGAAGAGAACTATTGGCAGGAGCCAGCAGGGAGTTTGTTGATCCACAGGAAGCTAATGATGATTTAATGATTGATGTCAATTGATGCTGTAATATCAATTTTTCATCAATTTTATATCGCTCGGTCTTTCCCCCTTTCAACAAAGCTTCTGAATCATGTATAATAAGTAGAAAATATAGAGTAAAAGATTATTGTTCAGGCAAGTTCCTTCCTATCAATTCTTTATGCATAATCTATCGAAATCATCAAAATATGGCCTATATATTAGCCTATATATTAGCCTATATATTAGTCCATATATTGCAGACTGAATTTTTTTTTCTAAACTATCCATGTTTGCAAGGAATTATCATAAAATGAGCATGTTGCGATCAAAGAATTTGACCAGTCGCCACCGTAACACATCGAATCATGGCCCTTCTTCAGATAATGTTGAATTTGAAAATACTCATCGGAATTATCATTCATGGTCACCACCTTGGCACCATTGTACATGCAACAAACTAAAAGCCGATCGGAGCCGTTGTGGTGAGATTGTTCCTGATCAATGGGGGATTCAACAAATCTCCAAACACCGCCACCAAGATCACACGCCAATTTATTAACTGTGGGGACATTTGCACCAGGAAATATGGACTCACCCATCATCCTTAAATCCAGAGAACGAATGTTATCATCATAGGATCCAGTTATTATGGACGTGGGTTTATTATTTCGAAAGTTAGGTTGACTACACTTAATGCTAACAACACCAGCATCATGAATACGATTATTACTCCAAATGAATTCTTTGGAACGTAAGTCGTGGGCCATAATTCTCGAATCATCACCTCCTGTAAATACAACGTCTTGAAAAGGCTGTAGAGATCCAAATTCCGCAGTCCAACACTCGAGTTCATGGGGTTTCAAAAATTGTCCCGATTCAACATGAATGACTTTTTCGGTTGCACCTTGAACTTCGTAATCTATTTTATCTAGTTTTGAGTAAGCCTGCGCGATTGCTGATGCCGTGAACTGTACAGATAGTGTTCTTATATCAATGGTAGCTGCTTCGCCTGCCGTATTTGTTACAAGTAATTTCTTACAATCAAGTGGGGAAAAATGGCACGAGGCAATGAGAACATCTTTTTCAAAGAGTTGTAGATTTGCAATTGCATGAATATCTAGTTCGTTTGATTGGAAATCATCCTTATCTGTGCACCGTATCCTCCATAGCATGATATTACCTGTCGAATGGGCCGTGCATATCAATGTATCATCAAAGGGGGATAACTTCAAATCTAGGATTGCGCCATACGTATTATTCGAACATAAAAGTTTGAGGTCCATTGTGAAGACATCCAGTGAGCCTGACCTGTATCCAGTTGACTTATCTAAATCATACGTCCCAACAAGGATGATCTTATTCCTGAATATTCTCAAACAACACGGCGGTAGTTTTGTTTTCACTGCATTTAGTACATCTGATTCTTGAATAGAGTCCATATGTATAGCTATGCAAAAACCAGCTAGAGGTGGATGTAGAAATACCCTATTATGGCCTATATGTTAGCTATTGCAAATTTTCACTTTTTCAAGTTCTATACTAGAATGAGAAAAAAACACGAAAACAATTCTTGCAATGAAAAGGACAAAGATGAGAACCTATTCAAAATTATTCTCGCCATATTTTTGCAAGAAAAAAAAAAATACGATTGTATTTCATCTGGTTCAATTATGACTGCTTCAGAAGAGTACTTGGAGAATTTAAAACCGTTCCAGGTCGGTCTCCCTCCACATGATCCTGAATCGAATAAAAAACGTTACCTGCTGAAGGATGCTAATGGTAAAAAGTTTGATCTGGAAGGCACTACAAAAAGATTTGAACATCTGCTATCCTTGAGTGGTTTATTCAAGCATTTTATTGAAAGTAAAGCCGCTAAAGATCCCAAATTCAGGCAGGTCTTAGATGTATTAGAAGAAAATAAAGCAAATGGCAAAGGCAAAGGCAAACACCAAGATGTTCGTAGACGAAAGACTGAACACGAAGAAGATGCGGAATTATTGAAAGAAGAAGACTCGGATGATGATGAGAGCATTGAATTCCAATTCAGAGAATCACCTGCTTACGTTAATGGTCAATTGAGACCTTATCAAATCCAAGGTGTCAACTGGTTGGTGTCTCTGCATAAGAACAAAATAGCGGGTATCCTTGCTGATGAAATGGGTTTAGGTAAGACCCTGCAAACTATTTCATTTCTGGGATATCTTAGGTACATTGAAAAAATTCCAGGTCCATTTTTAGTCATTGCGCCTAAGTCTACCTTAAATAATTGGCTGAGAGAAATAAATAGATGGACGCCAGACGTAAACGCCTTTATTTTGCAAGGAGATAAAGAAGAAAGAGCTGAACTGATCCAAAAAAAACTTTTAGGTTGTGACTTTGATGTTGTGATTGCTTCTTATGAAATTATTATAAGAGAAAAGTCGCCCCTTAAGAAGATTAACTGGGAGTATATTATCATTGATGAGGCTCACAGAATCAAGAATGAAGAGTCAATGCTTTCGCAAGTCTTAAGGGAATTTACCTCACGTAATAGGCTGTTGATTACTGGTACTCCTTTGCAAAACAATTTGCATGAACTATGGGCGTTATTAAATTTTTTGTTACCAGATATCTTTTCCGATGCACAAGATTTCGACGATTGGTTTTCTTCTGAAAGCACAGAGGAAGATCAGGATAAAATTGTCAAGCAACTCCACACTGTTTTACAGCCTTTTCTACTACGTCGTATCAAAAGCGATGTGGAAACATCCTTACTGCCTAAAAAGGAACTGAATTTATATGTCGGTATGTCTAGCATGCAGAAGAAATGGTACAAAAAGATTTTGGAAAAGGATCTGGACGCTGTGAACGGGTCTAATGGCAGCAAGGAATCCAAAACAAGACTTTTAAATATCATGATGCAACTTAGAAAATGTTGTAACCATCCATATTTATTCGATGGTGCTGAGCCAGGTCCACCGTACACTACGGATGAGCACTTGGTTTATAACGCTGCCAAACTTCAAGTTTTGGATAAGTTATTGAAGAAATTGAAGGAAGGAGGTTCTAGAGTTCTGATTTTCAGTCAAATGTCAAGATTATTGGATATTCTCGAGGATTATTGCTACTTCAGAAACTATGAATATTGCAGGATCGACGGTTCCACCGCTCACGAAGATAGAATTCAAGCCATTGATGATTATAATGCTCCTGATTCTAAGAAGTTTGTTTTCTTATTAACGACACGTGCAGGTGGGTTAGGTATCAATTTAACGTCAGCAGATGTCGTTGTCTTGTATGATTCAGATTGGAACCCACAAGCAGATTTACAAGCAATGGATAGAGCGCATCGTATTGGTCAGAAGAAGCAGGTCAAGGTATTCCGTTTGGTCACAGATAACTCCGTGGAAGAGAAAATTTTAGAAAGGGCTACCCAGAAGTTAAGATTAGATCAATTAGTTATCCAGCAAAACAGGACTTCTTTGAAAAAGAAGGAAAATAAAGCAGATTCCAAAGATGCTTTATTATCCATGATTCAACATGGTGCCGCCGATGTATTCAAAAGTGGTACATCTACCGGTTCAGCTGGTACGCCGGAACCTGGTTCAGGAGAAAAAGGAGATGATATTGATCTGGACGAACTTTTACTGAAATCAGAAAACAAAACTAAGTCATTAAATGCAAAATATGAAACTTTAGGTCTTGATGATTTGCAAAAATTCAACCAAGATTCGGCCTATGAATGGAATGGTCAAGATTTCAAGAAGAAAATACAAAGGGATATTATAAGTCCGCTACTGCTCAACCCCACCAAACGTGAACGTAAGGAAAATTACTCTATTGATAATTATTATAAAGATGTTTTGAATACAGGAAGGTCCTCGACCCCATCACACCCCAGAATGCCTAAGCCTCATGTCTTCCATTCCCATCAATTACAACCTCCCCAATTGAAAGTCCTGTACGAAAAGGAAAGAATGTGGACGGCGAAGAAGACTGGTTATGTACCGACCATGGATGACGTAAAAGCAGCATATGGCGATATTTCAGATGAAGAAGAAAAGAAACAAAAATTGGAATTGTTAAAATTGTCGGTTAGCAACTCGCAACCATTAACTGAAGAGGAAGAAAAGATGAAGGCCGATTGGGAGTCTGAAGGATTTACAAATTGGAATAAATTAGAATTTAGAAAATTCATCACGGTATCTGGTAAATACGGTAGGAACTCCATTCAAGCCATTGCGAGAGAATTGGCCCCTGGCAAAACACTAGAGGAAGTTCGCGCATATGCTAAGGCCTTCTGGTCTAACATTGAAAGAATTGAAGATTATGAGAAATATCTGAAAATAATTGAGAATGAAGAAGAGAAGATCAAGCGTGTCAAAATGCAACAAGAGGCTTTACGTCGGAAGTTGTCTGAGTATAAGAATCCATTCTTCGATTTGAAATTAAAACATCCTCCTTCTTCTAACAACAAAAGGACGTACTCTGAAGAAGAAGATCGTTTTATCCTTCTCATGTTATTCAAGTATGGCTTGGATAGAGATGACGTATACGAATTAGTGCGTGATGAAATTAGAGATTGTCCCCTATTCGAATTAGACTTTTACTTCAGAAGCAGGACACCTGTAGAGCTAGCCAGAAGAGGAAATACATTACTGCAATGCTTGGAAAAGGAATTTAACGCAGGGATTGTATTGGATGACGCCACTAAAGATAGAATGAAGAAAGAAGATGAAAATGGTAAAAGGATAAGGGAAGAATTTGCAGATCAGACCGCTAATGAGAAGGAGAACGTTGATGGAGTAGAGAGCAAAAAAGCGAAGATTGAGGATACGTCGAATGTTGGAACTGAACAGTTGGTAGCAGAGAAAATTCCGGAAAACGAAACCACTCATTAAACCTTCTTTTTTTATATTTCGATTTTTTTTAATATATCCTACACCATGCTTCTGAAGAAAAATATATAATCATACTAATCTATAAATGTATTATTTATTGTTCCGGATAATTGCTTGATTATAGACAAAGATATCATTTACTTAACAGGCTTTGGATTTCTTGGTCCAAGGACGATGGTTTTGTTAAGGAGGAAAATCTTTGGACAACCTTACCATTGGAATCAACTAAGAACTTTTCAAAATTCCATTTGATACCCTTGAAACCTAGTAAACCTGCTTTTTGGCTTTTCAAATAATTATAGACAGAGTCAGCATTACTTCCGTTAACATCAATCTTCTTCATAATTGGGAATGTAACGCCATAATTCAACTGGCAAAATTCCGTAATTTGTTCATCAGAGCCCGGTTCCTGCTTCCCGAACTGATTACATGGGAACCCCAAAATAACAAACCCCTTATCTTGATATTTTTTGTATAGTTCTTCCAATTCTTTATACTGCGGCGTGAAGCCGCACTTGGAGGCAACATTAACTATGAGAACTACTTTGCCTTTCAGTTGGTCAAACTTAAAAGATTCGCCTTTCTTGTCCTTGCATTCTAAATCATAAAAAGATGTGGTCATTTTGAATTATTACTTTTTGTTGCTAATTGTATTCTTGTCAAGGTCAGCCATGCAGGGAAATGCAAGTTCTCTGCGCTACATCACATATTAGCAAATAGTAGTTCTTTATATATCAAAACAATAACAAAAGTACCTGCACATTTTTTAAAGCAGGCTGGCTTAGGGGCTTTGCACTAATACGGAGACAATGGAACTAATGCCTTTCACGATATGTGTGGCAGATATTGTGGTTTTAAACTCTTTGTCATCGGAATTACTAATTGTCTAGATATGGCCGGCCGAGTAGCCTCTAAAAAATATTAAACAGTTGAAAGTAAAATTGCTTGGAAAACACTACTGAGTCGTTGGTCATTTCAAGAGACTGCATCTATCAAAAATAGTCAAGATTTGTGTACATGTTCGTCGTACATTTAGTAAGTAACGTCCGTATTTTCCTTTTTTTAGCGGATGATGAGTAAAAAATTTCTTGTGGATTTATATGTTACGAATACAAACACAGAGGCTGATGCATGAATTTTTTCTAGCTACTACCATGTGTTTAATACAATAATAGTACAGGTTTCCTTCATCTCCTGTATATGGCCCTTTCCTTTTATATTGCCTCAATCTCGAAAAATGCTTTACTAAACAGCGCGAAAATTAAATTGTTAACATGTGTATATAACTGTGAAATATGTAAATAAAAACTTTATCAAGTAGAGCAAGGCGGAGAACGGTAACAAAAAGTAGACTATATGTTGCGACTTTTTTCACTGGCACTTATCACATGCTTAATCTACTATTCCAAAAATCAGGGCCCATCTGCTCTTGTTGCGGCCGTGGGATTTGGTATAGCAGGCTATTTAGCTACAGATATGTTGATTCCACGTGTGGGCAAATCCTTCATCAAAATAGGCCTATTCGGTAAGGACTTGAGTAAACCTGGCCGTCCGGTGCTTCCAGAAACAATAGGTGCTATCCCTGCTGCAGTTTATTTATTTGTAATGTTCATTTACATTCCCTTCATTTTCTACAAGTATATGGTCATAACCACTTCAGGTGGGGGCCATCGCGATGTCTCAGTGGTTGAAGATAACGGTATGAATTCTAATATTTTTCCTCATGATAAACTATCTGAATATTTGAGCGCTATCCTATGCTTGGAAAGTACGGTCCTCTTGGGTATCGCTGATGATTTATTTGATTTACGTTGGAGACATAAGTTTTTCTTGCCTGCCATTGCAGCCATCCCACTGCTAATGGTTTATTATGTGGATTTTGGAGTTACGCATGTACTTATTCCCGGATTCATGGAACGCTGGTTGAAAAAGACTAGTGTTGATTTGGGGCTGTGGTATTATGTTTATATGGCATCGATGGCAATTTTTTGCCCCAACTCCATCAACATCCTGGCAGGTGTTAATGGTTTAGAGGTTGGCCAATGTATAGTGTTGGCCATCTTAGCGCTATTGAACGATTTGCTGTACTTCTCGATGGGGCCATTAGCCACAAGAGACTCCCATAGGTTTTCCGCTGTTTTGATTATCCCATTTTTGGGTGTATCCTTGGCGCTATGGAAATGGAATCGTTGGCCCGCCACAGTGTTTGTGGGAGATACATATTGTTATTTCGCTGGAATGGTATTCGCAGTCGTTGGTATACTGGGTCATTTTTCAAAGACGATGCTTTTGCTATTCATTCCTCAAATCGTTAATTTTATTTATTCATGTCCTCAGCTATTCAAATTGGTCCCCTGCCCGAGACATAGGTTACCTAAATTTAATGAAAAAGACGGTTTAATGTATCCATCAAGAGCAAACTTAAAAGAAGAACCGCCAAAGAGCATTTTTAAACCGATCTTGAAGTTACTATACTGTCTCCATTTGATTGACCTGGAATTTGATGAAAATAATGAGATTATTAGCACCTCTAATATGACGTTAATAAACTTGACATTAGTATGGTTTGGCCCTATGAGGGAAGACAAATTGTGCAATACAATCTTGAAGTTGCAATTCTGCATTGGAATTTTGGCTTTACTTGGAAGACACGCTATAGGCGCTATCATCTTTGGCCACGACAACCTATGGACAGTACGTTGAAGATTATGTATTGGTAGTTACTTTGTACTTTTATGACGCAAAAGTTGGTATTTATGATAATTATTTAGTTATCGATTGAGTCAAATCGGCGAAGTATTTTTGGCGCTGCACGACAAGGTCACTTGTCCAGCCCTTTACTTCGTCTGTTTTTATGCTAGCTACAGCCCCAAAGAAATCATCGAAGTTTTTCGTTCCTTTGTATTCCCTCTCGTACTCAAAACATTGTACAAGCATTTCATATTTATCGATATCTTTCACGTATCTAGCTTCCAATGAGGTGACATTTTCATAAGCCAACCAATCGTCCATAATTTCCTTTGCCGCGATCTCATTGTATGGCTTGATCAGAGCATTACATAGATATTTTATGGTTTCCCATTCCCGACGATGCTTTTCTTCCTTCCCAATAGGGTCAACTGGAGTAATATCGCCAACTAAAGATTCGGCGATATCGTGCACCAATGCGATCCGGACACATTTATCGCGGTTAACCCGCGAATCCTTGATCAGCATGGTGATTATGCTCAATCTGTACATGTGATCTGATATGCTTTCACATTCTTTAATACCGAGGTCAAGATAACCGGTTCTTCTCTGAATTTTTAATTGCTGTACCACGTTCAAAAACGCCAGGATATAGTTTGGATGGGGTTTAGAGAGCTCATTTTTAACATATTGGGGTACTTGGCTTTCAGGCTTCCATTCAGTTGTTAAACGTGTCTTTCCTGCCTCAACAGAACCAGAGCATGATTTCTTATTTGTGATCGTTGCTGTCATATTTTTTTTATGTAGGCTTTCTTTGACAATTGTTTTTTATGAGAATAAAAATAGTGCAGAAGGTTTATTAGAAATGGAAAAGGTTTGCTCCTGCGAAAAAAACCATTCAGTGGGTATTTTCAGGCTTTATAATGACCAATGGACAGAGTAAAACAGTCTAATTATGATAAAACCATATTTATAGATTAAGACTTTTCTTTTATACGTTTCAGTAATGTTTTTTTTTTTTTTTAATAAACGAAATAAATTTTTAACATCAGGACCGAAAAAATGCGATGAGCTTTTAGATCGACGAAAAGTGTAAATGATTTAACTAAATATATATATATGTTAGCGAAAAAAGCTTAGCTTCTGGGCACAGTGCTCGGTACACTTTTGGTAGAGCTGTAACGAGCAATGATACGCGGTCTGTAAAACGAACTTGCTTGTGTAGTCATACGTCGTAGGCGTAGTGTAAGGTTGTCCGAGAAAAGATGGGAAGTGTGAGGGATGAAATGGATTTCCCTTAAAGTTGCTTCCTGATTAAGGGAATAACAGGAGAACAAAAGTTGCTGAATATCTTTCTCTCTTGGAACAACAACAAAACACAGAGACTAAGGCATAACAAACTAAGTCATGGCTGAAACTGAAAGACTAATGCCTAACGGTGGTTCCCGCGAAACAAAACCGTTAATTACGGGCCATTTAATCTTGGGCACGATAGTTGCTTGTTTGGGGTCGATCCAGTACGGATACCACATCGCAGAGTTGAATGCGCCTCAAGAATTCTTATCGTGCTCCAGATTTGAGGCACCAGACGAAAACATCTCATACGATGACACTTGGGTTGGGCAACACGGACTCAAGCAATGCATTGCGTTAACCGATTCTCAATACGGCGCAATTACGTCTATATTCAGCATAGGCGGACTGTTTGGGTCGTACTACGCCGGTAACTGGGCCAACCGATACGGAAGAAAGTACGTGAGCATGGGCGCCTCGGCCATGTGCATGGTTTCTTCTCTGCTGCTTTTCTTTTCCAACTCCTACTTGCAGTTGCTATTTGGCAGGTTCCTGGTAGGCATGTCCTGCGGCACCGCCATTGTGATCACACCCTTATTTATCAACGAGATTGCCCCCGTGGAGTGGAGAGGCGCTATGGGATCTATGAATCAGGTTTCTATCAATCTAGGTATCCTGCTGACCCAAACCTTGGCACTCAAGTACGCAGACTCCTATAACTGGAGGTGGCTTCTCTTTTCCGGATCCGTGATTGCGGTAGCGAATATTTTAGCTTGGCTCAAAGTGGACGAATCTCCAAGGTGGCTGGTGAGCCACGGATTCGTCTCGGAAGCTGAAACTGCTCTGTTCAAGTTGCGTCCAGGAACGTACCAACAAGCGAAGCAAGAAATTCAGGATTGGCAGCGTAGCCATGGGCACAACCGCGACCCGGAGTCAAGCGAAGAGACTCATTCAGGACCCACACTATGGCAATATGTTACCGATCCCTCATACAAGAAACCGCGCACAGTTATACTCGCCATCTTGTCGTGCCAGCAATTTTGCGGCATCAACTCTATTATCTTCTACGGTGTAAAAGTGATCGGCAAGATTCTACCGGACTACTCGATTCAGGTAAATTTTGCCATTTCCATCCTCAATGTCGTTGTCACTCTAGCAGCATCTGCGATCATCGACCACGTCGGGCGCCGTCCATTATTGCTTGCCTCGACTACGGTGATGACCGCCATGTCGCTGCTGATCAGTGTAGGTCTCACCTTGAGCGTATCCTTTTTACTGGTCACGGCCACTTTTGTCTATATTGCCGCATTCGCCATCGGTCTGGGACCCATCCCCTTCTTGATCATTGGTGAGCTATCCTACCCGCAGGATGCCGCTACAGCTCAAAGTTTTGGTACTGTGTGCAACTGGCTTGCCACCTTCATCGTCGGATACCTCTTCCCGATAGGCCACGGCCTCATGGGCGGCTACGTATTTGCGATCTTCGCCGCCATCGCTGCCATGTTTGCTACATATGTGTACAAGCGTGTACCCGAGACAAAGGGCAAGACTACATACAGCGAGGTTTGGGCTGGCTACTGATCTGTAGCCAGTCATATATACCTAAGCAACTATTTTTTACTTCTTTCTAGCTATTCATCTGTTTTTTCTTTTCTTCTTCTTCTAGTAACGAACGGCTACATGAGTATATGCACTCATTTAGTTAGTATCTATGTATATGTACGGAACTAGGCAAACCAAATGGATTGCTGTTGTATGAGATCCGTGTGGCGGAAACCATGACTACCGCTTGTACTGCCGGGGCCAAAATAGCACACGCGCGTCATGAGTCGCTCACGGGCGAGCGTCTATCTGCATATTTTCCTGAGCCCAATATTCGGTTCTGCGTCTTAGCGGCATAAATGCATCCGGCAGGACTGCCGAGAAAAGGAATATACAATGGCAGCCCTCTTGGCGCATTTGATGTATGCGGATTTCCAACCAATCTGCGAATGCATCCGTGCCAAAATGAAACGGCATTTAGCTTGAAAGAGTCGGAATTCCTGCATCAGATGGGTACCATTTTACCACAGTCTTTTGACTCACGCAGAGTACTCGCGTGCAATTGCTTGCAGGTATAATATATACATATATATATATATATATATATATATATATATATATATATATATGTACAATTTGTATGACAAGTGGGTGCACCTTTCTCGGTCGGAATTATATGGGGAACTAATACTACGGGTTAGAGCTATAACAATTTCTGCACACTTTAAAAGCGTTTTCATTTCATTTCACCACGTATATATATAGCCTATATATATATCCGCACTAGAACCAAATGGTCAATAGTAAGAGGCAGCAGAGAAGCAAGAAAGTAGCGTCATCCTCCAAAGTGCCCCCCACCAAGGGGAGGACATTTACTGGGTGCTGGGCATGCAGATTCAAGAAACGCAGATGCGACGAGAATAGACCAATCTGTTCACTGTGTGCCAAACATGGAGATAATTGTAGTTACGATATCAGACTTATGTGGTTAGAGGAGAACATCTACAAAGTACGCAAGCATTCACTGATCAGTTCATTACAGGCTCGCAAATCGAAATCGAAACCATTGTGCCAGAAAATCTCAAAATCAAGGTTTAAACAAATGACCCATTTTAGACAACTATCACCCCCGACAAGTGACTGCGAAGACAGCGTGCACGAGGCAAGTAAGGAAACTACGCTTCCTAACGATAATACATTCACCATAAGCGTACGGAGATTGAAGATATACAATAACGCTGTGGCCTCTGTCTTTGGTAGCATGACAAATAGAGATTATACTCAAAAGCGCATAGACAAGAAGTTGGACGAATTGCTTAATATGGTGGAAAACGACATATCTGTGGTCAACCTCAATTGCTCCAAACACGGGCCTTACTCAGTTTTCAGGGCCAATCCGGCTGCAGTTACCTCTGCTCTTACAGATCAGCTGCCGTCGCCGGGTCATTCGATGTCGTCAGCAGAGGAAACCACTACTGCAGCGCTGTCATCGCCGCCAGAAGACAGCACCTCTTTGATCGATATTATCCAAGGCAAAATTTTCGGGATCCTATGGTTTAATTGCTACGGGAACATGATATTGAACCGACAAGAATACACGACGTGGTTCATCAATAAGATGAGGAACTCGTTGACCACGGAATTCATACGCTTCCTTGGGAAAATAATTGACGACCCGGACATCAATATGGCCTCGTGCCTGTTCAAAGAGTGCATCGCTCGTTGGAGTTGTGTCGATTGGCAATCCATAGCTATAACAATGCTGGTCATCATTCATGGATATACCTGCCCCAACTTGACAAAGCTTCTAAGAGTGTGGTTTCTCCAGCAAAAGCTATTGAGATTTTCGATGTATCCGCTGGTCAACTTTATCATAAACAATACACAAGATTTAGACGTTCTGTACCATTGTAATGGATTACTAGGGAATGCCGACTTATTCGAGGATCCCTATCAGGACGAGCTTACGTCGGAGTTACATGTCTTGGTCACGGAGCGCCTAGTGAATAGTTGGAAAGATACAATATTGCAACAACTTTGCTCATGTCAAGATACCACACTTTCATGTTCCCAACTGCGGTACTGGCAGCTACAACTGAAGTGTAATCAACAATTTTACAAGGATGTATATGCCATGCAGGACTAGGCTTATTGAGCCTTCCCTTCACTCATTTCAAGAAAAAAAAAGCCAAAAGCTTTGCTTGGATATTATGCCCATTTTTAACGACATATTTTTTCCCACTACTTTAGATAGAAATTCATGATATTTTGTTTTATATTATATATATATATATATATATATATATATATGCACGAAAAAAAATTAAAGTTTATCACTGGGAGATAGGGTTTCCTATCTGCCAGGGTGAAACGTTTATTTTACTGATTTCTTTGTCTTTGCTGACATTTATCGGATATCTATGTATCATTCTGAGCCTATGCTTTTAGTTAGCCGTAGACTAAAAAAAAAAAAAAATTGAAGGAAAAGAAATGAAAAAAGCAAATGAGTTGCAATTTTAGTATATTGTAAAAGAGTAACCACATAAAAGAACTAAACAAGAGCCGGTGCAACGGCATTACTGTCTTAGATAAAATTGCTAGTTATATAAAGTCAGGATACTCTTGAGCTATTTTTATCATCTCTTTTGGGTACAACAGACACACGAAGGTATAAAAATAAAATACATTGATGAATCATCGTGATGTGCACTCCAGAGGAAAACGATTACAAAACATCAACTGACCCAGATACATCTGCAAATACAAACCATACTCTCGAAAAAAAGAAGAGAAAAAAGAGAAAAAACACAAACGTGGCATGCGTGAACTGTTCGAGATTGCATGTGTCATGTGAGGCCAAAAGGCCATGCTTACGATGTATCAGCAAGGGCCTCACGGCTACATGCGTTGACGCTCCAAGAAAGAAAAGCAAGTACTTGGCTGGAATACCGAATAGAGAGCTCCCAATGAGCATACAACCGGACCTTCCACCCCGCAAGATCATGATACCCATTTATAACAACTCCAGCAATAGTAGCCTCAACGTAAATAACATGGGAGAACAGCAAAAATTCACCAGCCCACAGCATATAGTTCACAAAGCTAAATTCCTATCGAATGCTGCAGATTCCGAGTACTCTATTCTGTCGAATATCATCTATCAAGACACATTGTCTAACAAGATCCCTATTGACATCCTGTACTCCAACACCAATTCCACATCCAACTCCACAATAGGCAATAGCAGTAACAATAGCCCTACGGGTACAAATACAAGCCCTGAAGAAACAGAAATGGAGAAAATTCGCCAGTTGTACAGCGAACAGCGAGCAAACATGCCCCCACATCCGTATCCATCTTCCAATCAAAACGTTTATTCTATTCTACTGGGACCAAATTCAGCCAAGATTGTAGCTTCGCAAGTTAATCTTTTCGCGAACCATTTCCCCTTAGTGCCCGTTGATTCAGCTGATAATTCCTTAAACTTTAAAAGATTATTGCCACGGGACCCATCTGAAAAGAGCTCCCAAATTAATTGGGACTCAAGCATAAACCAATATTACTTGAACAGCGAAACGGTAACATTTCCCGAGTTGGCTATCCCCTTAAAGCGGAGGAAAAACCATTTGGTCTCTGTATCCCTGGAAAGCTGTTCACCAGACGCTGCCAACATCAAGAGCAATGTAGGATGGGAACATTCATTACGTTATTCTACTCCAATGGAAATATACACCTCCATAAATGCCCCCTTTTCGCATACACCTGGATTCCACCATCTTTTGGTGTACCTAAAGCATCGATTCAACCAGCAGGATCTGGTGAAGATGTGTCGGTCCATTGCCGAATTCCGGCCCATTTTCATTGCGTGTTCTGTAACTTTAACCGAGGAGGACATGATTTTTATGGAGCAATGCTACCAAAGAACTCTATTAGAATATGTAAAATTTATTGCACAAATCGGTACCCCGACATGTATTTGGCGAAGAAATGGTCAAATATCTTATGTCAACGAGGAATTTGAAATTCTATGCGGATGGACAAGAGAGGAGCTACTAAACAAGATGACTTTTATCGTAGAGATCATGGACGATGAAAGTGTACGCGATTACTTCAAAACGCTCTCTAAAGTTGCATATAGGGACTTCAGAGGATCTGAGAAGATGAAAGTTTGCAGGCTCTTAAGCCCCATCAAGGGCAAGATAATTCATTGTTGCTGTATGTGGACATTAAAAAGAGATGTCTCTGGTTTGCCCCTCATGATCTTGGGTAACTTCATGCCCATACTCAATTGACTTTTTTTTCTTTTTTTCTCATTTTACTACCTCGTATTATATAATACCTATGCATAGACCAAAAGTAAGTCAAGAACTGTGTTCTTTTAAAAGTGTTAACAGATTCCAGCAATTTTACTTGAAGCCTTGACCAGTTTCGTAGGCATCTGCTCATTCTGGTCGATATCCAGAGGCTCGAGCACATATAACGAAGGGCCCCTATTGTGTATATGGCGGCCTTTACGAATCTTCCGATATTGGGTAGCTCCGTTTTTCTTCCCTTTTTTTTTTTTTTTTCTTAAATTTCTTCTTCTTTTTTGCTCTTCGTTTTATTTCACTCACCTGTTGTCGAAAAAAACATCAGGCGTATACCATCAAAAAACTCAACCAATTGAGCTAGTTTCACTTTCTGTACGCATGAGTTTCCAATGTCTCACATGGCATGTCTCACACACCACCGCCTTCCACCTTCCATAACGAACTGCGGAAAAACAGCATGCCACATGGTACCTAACTGGAAAAATAGCAGCAGTCCTCTTCATATTGTTTGCTTCGTTGTTCATTTTCTCGAAAAATTTCTCTTCTTTTCTTGCCTTGATAATATGTAAAAAAGCTTAAACTTTCAGGCAACTTTTCCCATATTGTTTTTCCGTGTGAAGGGACGAGTGCCTGCAGTAAACTGCTCGTACAAGAGAGGCAATTTCATAGATCCTCTGATTCTGCGGTAATTTCTCAGAGGACAGCACTCTGCACGAGCTTTGTGTGTGCACCAAAAGAAACGGGTTTCTTTCGGAGAAAAAAAGAAAAGAAAATTTTTTCAACCTTGCTCAAGTTATGCCATGGACATCTCGAAGAAAGTCAAAATAAGGCAATAAAGAAACTTTGTCGTTCAGCACTGAAGTTACATATCGCATTGATTATATCTATAGAAACCCTTTTCCTTTCATTCTTCTCTCAGTTTTTTTTCTTGAATACAGTACGTTCTATAGTTGGATCGAGGTTTTAAAAACGTGTGATTAGCTTGATATTTCTTACTCTAATTGCTTTTCTATCTTGCAAATCTGATCCTATGATCCGTTTAGCTCAGCAAACACAAGTACTGAAGGGCAAACCCCCAAACCAGTTTGTTCCACATCCGACAAAGAATTCGCTGACTCATCCAATGAAATTTAACGGTACAATCGCTATGGAGCACCATGAACACAACTATGCCATTCCTTACACGCCTGCTACTTTTAACAATCCAGCCCTCGCTACTTATCAGGTAAGCCCAGCCAACCATTTTGTTCCTCACTTTGGTGGCAACATTGGAGCCAACAACAACAATCGTCTAGCTCAGAATAACAGCAATAATAGTAACAACCATCATAACAATAACCGTAATCATCACCACAATAACAATCGTAACCATCATCAAAATAACCATAATCATAGCAAGTATAATAACTCCAATCAAGGTAATTCAATTAGCCCAGACTCCCCATGGTTTCATAAGGTTTGTGCCTTCGAAGATTGCGTTTCACAGACTCTTTATATGTCACAAACTCCAAGGCGTCAAAACATGAAACACCATTCAGAACATCCAAATTCCAACGCTAATCCATTATTTTGGGATTCTATAGGTAGAGCAATGGGGCTGTATCATGATCTACTCACTACACCGGAATTAAATTCTGATCGTGTCTCCAAGCTTGTACATTTACTTCACAATGGGTTGAGGGCTAATAGAAATCAGTTGACGAGAATGAACAAGAAACCTGATTACGACTCTCAATCCTTTCACAAAGAAATGACAAACTATCTTTGCAAATCTTTGAGAGAGATCTCCGAGGACGTTCTAAACGGCAAGGTCGAACTGAACGAATACGGTGCTATGCATTTGATAACTGCGTTTAAGGAGCTTTTGTTGTTTGAGGAAGCTGTCGACATATGGAAAGCTGCAATCAATGGGCAAAATACCTACACATCTAATATTTTTCTGAATCCAAGAGTTGTCGGTGTTATATTACCCATCTTATACGACAATGGTGTCTCTTATCCAGAAATTCAAGCTCTATATGAAAAGTCTTCATCGATGATTAATTACTTCCATCCAAATCTTTCAGTTGGGATGATCAGAGCCTCTTTATCTGCTAGTGAAAATGACATGGCTCTCAAATTATTCCAAAAATTATGCCAAGAATCAACCGAAATGAAATACGGTTATTTGATAGAAACCCATCTTTCCTTCATTGGTGAATGTAAAGACTTGAATGTGGCTCAAACCTTTTTTGACAAGGCTTTAAATGATGAAATGCCATACAAGATAGACTTGCAAGTTTCCTACGTGAAATCCTTTTTAAGAAACATATGGAGCCAAACCCGTGATTTCAACCACATCTATCAAATCTGGTACAAGTCTTCTTTACATTATGGTAGAAACGTCAACCACGGTATTTCTTCATCTTTGAATGACACTTTTTTCGACATTTTTTTTGAAAATTATGCTGTGGACAAGATGCAAGGTTTTCAAACATTACAAAATATTATTCAAACTTACAACAACATCAAGCATATAGATGAACCTTTCTTTAACATTATCTTGGCTAAATGCACTGTCTGGCATGACCGCAGTATTTTAGAATACATCGATAAGAGCTACGAGGCGTACCACATTCCAAAAACAATAGTCGCTTATAGAATCTTATTAAAGTCTATGGGATCTGTCGATGATGCTTCGAATGCAGAAATTCTCCAAAGATGGATGGATTTAATCCGCAAATCAGATGAAATTGGTCAAAGATTTATTGCCAACGCGGATTGGGCGGCCTTAAGAGATGCTACTGTAACATGGACCCAAAATGATAGAGATTCCAAGAAAAGTAACATGAACAGCACTCAAATAAGCAGAACCGCAACTCCTTCGCCATCCTTAACTCCAATGGATACTCCAGCACCAGAGCATTTGTTCAACAATCCTCAAAATCCAATGGACTTCTACTCTCATCCAGCATTGCAAGCAGCGACTGCTTCTGGTGCATTTGATGAATTTGCTGCGGAGGCTGCTTCTTCTTCCATACCAGTTGACGGCAGAATGGTTTTGTATTTGAAAATTGTTAAACGTTACTCTCCATATTGCCGTGATTCCAGACAACTAGCCAGATTAACAACAGGGACCGCTGTCAAATATTCCGTTTTGCAAGAAGTTTTGAACCAATTCCAAACTTTAATCGTTAACGATATTCCTATTCCTGAATTACATAATTTGAAGCCAACGTGTGTTTAAAGTTAATATCCTTCACTTTTCACCTTCTTTCTCTACAGAACAAAAAAAGAAAGAAGAGTAACAATTTCAAATTTATATTCCCTATGAATTGATGTGATAAACTTACCATTATTAATATTATTATTCGATTGTCAGTTTTTCCCTTCCTTATTTTTATCGTTATTTCATTATTTTTTATTTGTCATATCACATCTCAAATCAACTAAAAAACTATTATTATATTCTTCAAGCCTACCATTTTCTTGATAAATTTTTTTGAAGTTACTTTTATTCCATGTTTTGTTTTTATTTGCTTTTCTACTTTTATTTTCCCCTCTTAATTTTTTTTTTAAAGCATTTACCTTTCATTATATCCTATGAATTCTCATTGTTTCTTTCCTACTTTTTTAAATTCCATTTTATTCGAATCGATAAAAATTTCAAGATTTTTTTCTACATTATATATTATATATTATTTTGTTTTTATTTTTCCTAATAATTCTCTTTTTTTTTTTTTTATTATGATTGAATATGCTTTAAATTACCACCCTAAAAATTTCAGAACTAACTACGAAAGTATATAGCACCACGAGTGAGTTAAATTCTAAAAACTAGTACTTAGTACTCTTCAAAGACAAGCTTGCAGCCTTTACGACCCCCTCTTTAACTTTTTGCTCCAGCAATTCAATACTTAATTGTATGTCTTTCTCATCTTGGCCTTCGATCAATAAGTATAGTTTAGGCTCATCGTTTTCATTCTTTGGTTCCTTCCCTTCAGGGTAAAATTTACCCTTGTTAGTAATACTACATCCGGTTTCATGCTTGATAAATAATAAGGTTGTATTCTTTGTAGCCTCCCATCTTACAATCTGGGGTAAATCATTAATATAAACCTTGGCGTAAAAGATGATCGACCCGTCTGTAGACTCTTTGAATAGTTCATAATTGAGTCTCGGAATAAGCGCAGAAGACTCAGGCTCACTGTCATGCCCTTCGTGTGGATTGTTGATTTTCTTTTCCAAGTCATCGCTCCTCTTATCATTCTTTTTGAGCTCCAAATCTTTATTTTGAGCTTCCTCTCTTTTACTTTTGATATTTTCCAGTCCTTTGCCGCCGAACCCTTTCGACAACCTAAACTTACCCTTTTTCATACCGGATTCAAACTTGGCACTCATTTCCTGAAGTTCTTTTGCTTGCAGAGAGTTTGAAGCTTTTATTTCTTCATCGCGCATTGCCTTGCTCAAGATATAAGCACCTGACAGTTCATCATGCAATAGAAGAGTAATAGCAGTACCGGAGCGACTTCCTCTGGCAGTTCTTCCAGTAGTATGAACATATTGCGCGAAAGTTTTGACGGCGTTATAGATAATAACCAACGACACTTCGGGAACATTTAAACCTCTTGAGAGAACCTCTGTACAGAGAAGAATACTGTTCTTTTCTCGTTTGAACTTTTCTAAGTTCATAAGCCTTTCTTTGTATGGCTTACCTGCATGAATAGCACAGGTCACAATTCCAGCATTTAACAGCTTTTTTGAAATGAAGTCGCAAATATTCTGACTTGATACAAATATAATGGCTTTAGCATCAACTTCTTCAACATCGCTTGACTGTCCGTCATTTTCACTTTGAACCTCGTCAAAAAATTCACTGCGCTCATAGATAAGCTGCACCAGATTGTCAAATTTTTCATCTTCTGAATGGCATATTCTAAACTTTTGTTTTACGTTTTCATTAATCATTCCCTTTGAATTAATCGTAATAGATATTGGGGAATGCAAAACTCTTACGGCAAAACTGCGTAGTTTGTTCGGAAAAGTTGCACTAAATAGAACACACTGTTTATCCGGTCGAACAGTTTTCATGATTTGCGTTATTTGAGGTTCAAAACCTAAATCGAACAGCCTGTCTGCCTCATCCATTACTACGAACGTTATTCTTTTAGTACTAAGTAATTTCCCATCATTTAGTGTTAATATATCAATAAATCGTCCCGGTGTGGCAACAACAATCTCAGTGCCTCTTTTAAGATCAGTAATCTGCTTTTTCATTTCAGAACCACCTGTACAGCATACTGATCTAATGGATGTATCTGCTTCTGTGAATTTAGTAACTTCTTCATGTATTTGTAAAGCTAGCTCTCTAGTTGGAGCCAGAATTAAACCCATGGGCCCTGTTTCATGTTTTGATAATGGCCGTTGAGCTTTTACTTGTCTTAGCAATGGTAAAAGATAGGAGATAGTCTTACCGGAGCCAGTTTTTGATATTCCTATAACATCACGACCTGACATAATAGCGGGAAGAGCCTGGGATTGAATAGGCGTTAAGGAGCCAAAGTGCAACTTTTCTGTAATTAAAACCATGGTGTCCGTTGATAGTCCCAGTTGAGACCACTTTGTGACTGGTTTGGGGCAACCTGTTCCCTTTATTTTGATATTATCCAGACTAAATCTAAGCTCCTCAACTTCCATCTCTGACATCGAGGAAACTGTTTCAGATTCTATATAAAAATTTTTTTGGAACGGCTCAAGCTCTTCTGGAGAGTAATAAATTTGCTTTACACGTTTTTTTGCTTTGAGTTTAGCAATTTTCGCTATATTAGAATTATCCGTATTATCTTCAACATCCTCATCGTCGGTTCCTCCAAGTTCAAACAATTGATCCTCTACATCAAGAATGTCGCCTCTGTCGTACATGCCTTTACTATTACTCATTTTCTCCTCCTTCAATGACGTCATAAACTCATCCAGTGGATCTTTTTCAATATCATGCTCTGGAGCTTTTTGAATGTGCTCCTTCGATCTAAAAGAAACTCCTATTTCAGAATCATCGTCATCACTGAAGTCGAAGGATATTTTCTTCTTTACCTTACTTCTCTTCGACTTTTTCTTCGAAGGCTTAACCGATACAGGTTCGTCAGATTTCCTAAATTCACTTTTTCTCTTCCGAAGCTCTTCTTTTACACGTTCCTGTCTTTCCGTAAACTTTTCAGTAGTCTGCTTAGCTTCTAAACTGTTAGTAACAATGTCATTGCGTGAAGTTTGATTCTCTTTCTGAGCATCAAATTGTGCTTTTTTTTGTTTCCATTTTGCTAGTTTTTTCCTCCTTTCCTCCAATAAAGACTCCCTATTAATATTTTGCTTCGAATCAATAGTTTCCATACCTCAAATAAACCCAAGACAACAGCGTTATAATTTCCCTTCTCGAATTATTTGGCGCTGTATTATATTAGAAAGGACTCTAATACCTCTAGTTTGGTCTATTGCTCTAAATGACTTTAATTAGTTTCATTTAATCCGGGTAATGGTAAATCAAGATATTTCAACATAAATTAGAAGATTTCTTATTTTAATACTTTACATGTGAGACACTTTTCCGATTAATGTGGCAACTACTACAACGTGGAGTCGTCCATTATCCGTGTTAGAAAAGTAGAATGTCAACCAAACCAGAGAAGCCAATATGGATGTCACAAGAAGATTATGACCGTCAGTACGGCTCAATTACTGGTGATGAATCGTCCACAGTCTCAAAAAAAGACTCCAAAGTTACTGCCAATGCGCCTGGTGATGGTAATGGATCATTACCAGTTTTGCAAAGCAGCTCTACCCTTACTTCTAAGGTGTCTGATCTACCCATTGAGGAAGAATCCGGGTTTAAAATCCAAAAGAGAAGACATGAAAGGTATGATCAAGAGGAAAGATTACGCAAACAGCGTGCTCAAAAATTGAGAGAAGAGCAACTAAAGAGACATGAAATAGAAATGACTGCAAATAGATCCATAAATGTTGACCAGATTGTCCGAGAGCACTATAATGAACGTACAATAATCGCCAATCGCGCTAAGAGGAATCTATCGCCTATTATTAAGCTTCGTAATTTTAACAATGCGATTAAGTATATGTTAATTGACAAATATACGAAACCTGGAGATGTCGTTTTAGAACTCGGATGTGGCAAAGGTGGTGATTTAAGAAAATATGGTGCTGCAGGTATTTCACAGTTTATTGGTATTGACATTTCCAATGCCTCTATCCAAGAAGCTCATAAGAGATACCGGTCCATGAGAAATTTGGACTACCAAGTTGTGCTAATTACTGGGGATTGCTTTGGCGAATCATTAGGTGTTGCAGTAGAGCCCTTCCCAGACTGTAGATTTCCGTGTGATATCGTTTCGACGCAATTTTGCTTGCATTATGCTTTTGAGACCGAAGAAAAAGCAAGGAGAGCTTTACTGAATGTCGCCAAATCACTCAAAATTGGTGGTCACTTTTTTGGCACGATACCAGATTCAGAATTCATTCGTTATAAACTGAATAAATTTCCCAAAGAAGTGGAAAAGCCATCTTGGGGAAACTCCATTTATAAAGTGACATTTGAGAATAATTCATACCAAAAGAATGATTATGAGTTCACATCGCCTTATGGTCAAATGTATACTTATTGGCTAGAAGATGCTATAGATAATGTTCCTGAATATGTTGTGCCATTCGAAACCTTAAGAAGTTTGGCTGATGAATACGGTTTGGAACTAGTATCGCAAATGCCTTTTAATAAATTTTTTGTCCAAGAAATTCCCAAATGGATTGAGAGGTTTTCGCCTAAAATGAGGGAAGGTTTACAAAGATCTGATGGTAGATATGGTGTTGAAGGGGATGAAAAGGAAGCGGCATCATATTTCTATACCATGTTTGCATTCCGTAAGGTAAAACAGTATATCGAACCGGAAAGCGTAAAGCCCAACTGAAATAAAAATGAATAGAAACAATAACCCTACTATAAAGCATCTGTATTTCGGCTGTATTACAAGACTTCTGTATGTAGTAAATAAGTTCTGGGGAAATGCATAACGATATATGTGTTATTCTATAATGCAGTAGTTACTGTCATGGTTTGCGAATTGATTAACATGCATGGAGGTAAGCCCTCCAACCAAATATCCAAGTCCTCGACATATTGTAAACTTGCATCGTGATCTTCATGTGTTCCAAGAGCTGGAACTGGCAGGGTTGAAAAAATTAAATCCGAACTCTTTGACATTTGTGTCATCACATCATTCAGAACCAAATGTTGAGCAGTGCTGGGAAGATCATTGAAACCTAAATTTTGCATCGCTGTGACTAAACTATCTTTGGAACAACAAGGTGATAATTCGGGAAGAACCGGTTTCTTTAATTTGTTGCCGTTGCCAATACCGCTCCCAGTACCGTTCCCATTTGAAAGGTCAGGTTCGGCAATTGGGATCAGTGTCGGCTGTTCACCGGTGCCATCTTCCACGACTCTCGTCCTCGGCAAAGTATTACTCGAGAAAACGGGTCTTAACGACTGTGTTGACACATCGCTTTGTAAATTCTTTACGAGTAAATTTGTTCTGTCGGAACCGGTCTTCGATTTGGTCGTTAAGTCCTTACCTACTGAAATATTAGTCGATGCCGAGAAGGCATCACGAATTGACGTAAGATCTGTATCCAAATCGGAGTCCTCACTCTCGCATGGGGTATCAATGCGGTTAGTTGGCATTCTCGTATTCATTGTAAATGAGACACCCAATTTCTGAACCCCAGACGTATATTTTCTTGATTGTGTAAATTGCTTTGCTATCGTTTGAGGTTCAATAGTGGAAAACCTCCGCTTCGGTTTTAATGTATCACGAGCTTCAACCAAATCTTTCCACCATTCATTATCGGCCAATTTCGAGTTGACATAATCAAACACGATTGGGTCTCCCTTGACAATTGTGTTGTATACTCTGAATTGATCTAAAGATACTACCAAAACCTCTGCGTCAATTCTTAGAACCTGTAATAGCTTTTTCATTCGTTGAGTTTCGTTCGTTCTATGATATTCTTGTTCCACAAATAAAATAACTCGAAGCGAATGTGTGCGCTTCCATTCAGGAACAGTAACCAAAATGGCAGCTAATTGTAGAATCAGTGTATACGTATCAAAGTTAGTAGTGATAGCCGCAGGCTGATCACCCTTTGCCTCAACTTTTCCGCACATTTGGATGGGATAAAGATCTATAGTTTTTTTTGGAAAGCAGCGGTCCCTTTTGTTCGGTATCTCTAAATTTTTGAATCCATGCGCTATGGCAATATTGGATTGCATCAGTGATAGATCTTCTACAATTTGAACCCATTGTTGTACATTAACTTTGGTTTCATTTTTACACTCATCCGTTGGCAATGGAACATTGATTTTGACATCAGAGCATGTACTACGTGGCACTGTAGCTTTTATTTCCACCTGTTTCTGAAGGTTATTTTGGCTGCGACTTTGTGGGATGTGCTTTCTATAACTTTCGAGGTCAAAAAAACCGACAACAGTAATGTTTGGTTTCATACCTCCAAGCCCGGAACCAATAAAAACATTCCTAATTCCCCATATAAGGGAGGGACCAGTCCCAACTTGGACAAAAGCCTTTATTGCAGCCATGTCTCTGATCTTCATCCAAGCTTTCTGCTGAGTTTTTAATTCATTTAGTTGCTTTGGAAAATCCGCAGTTACTGCAACATGGCCTAAAATATACAAACCACCTTTTTTCAAATGATTGCAAAACCTTATTAAGTTCCAGCTCGTCCTTGGATTATCTACAAACAGCAATATTTGAGGCCTCCAGTATTTAATATTGTCTTGACGTAGACGAAGCAAATATTTTCTCACTTGATGATATATTAAACTTTGAGACACATCACCCCAAGACTTCGGTGGTGAAAAATAATGAATGAATAAAAATAGCAAAATCATAGCCAAAAACAAGACAGATGCTGAGATACCATCAACTATTAACATCGCAACAACAGAAAGTAATGCGCCAATAGCTGTAGTATACCTGTTAAAGTATTTGAAAGAGGGCCTGAAATTGGGAGCAGAGGAAATACCTAATAGGAAGCACGCCAAATTCATGACCACAAACGTCATTAAGAATGTCATTGTGATAAATGTGGCGATTTTATTGACGTCTGAAAACAAACATAGCTGTGTTAGAATCCAAGTAAAAATCAATGAATATAACGGTGAATGAGCAAAAATCTCCAAACCAGGAATAATGTTATCCTTTGCAATTGCTTCTAATACATAAGCAGCACCGAGCATCCCCACTATGATGGAGAAAAGAGAAGTAGCCATTTCACCCATGAATATAACCCATTGAACGGAACTGATCGTCTGTATAATTTGTACTTCATCATATAACGATCTTCTGGGAATGGAACAACCCATGGAGAAGACAACAACGGCATAACAGATAAAAGTGAATAGTAAACCCCATAAGGTACCCTTAGGAATTGATTTAGAGGGCTTTCTCAATTCACTTGACATTCCTGCGCCCGCGAATATACCAGCTGTAGCAGGAAAAAAAACGCCAAATAAATCATTGAATGTTTCCTTACCTTTGAGTAACGAACCTGCTGCACCTTTTGTTAAGTGAGGGAGCAGGTTATCATGAAAAGTTTGCCATGAAGGACCTGTATAACTGATACCGCCTTCAGTGAATGGCGATCTAATCAATACAGAAAGTGGAATGGAAAATATAGAAGCTGCCAGTACCAAAAAAAGAATATTCCCTGCTCTTGACACTGTTTGCGAGCCAACAAAAGCCACAGAAAAACATAAGAAAAGAATGACCGTGGCATATGTAAATTCGTGCCAATGCCCTCTTGGTAGTAGCTCTCCCAAAGCTGCAGGTGGCTCGCCTTGAGCAGAATAACCCAAGTTATAGAGTAAAGGTTCGATAATACCCACTGCGTTCATACCTGCATTGAACACCTGCCCTAAGAAGAAGACAAGCCCAATGGATCCACCAAATTCAGGTCCTAAACTTCTTGAAATCATATAATAAGCACCCCCGCCCCTAACAGTCCCGTTTGTAGATATAGCAGATATACTTAACGTGGTGAGAAGATTAATAGTGTAACTCAATAGCAGAAGACCGATGGTGCATATAATACCTAACTGACCCAAAATGAAGCCAAAACGAAGAAACATAAGGATAGACAATACGTTTAAAGCAGTAGGCACAAATACCCCATCGTATGTTCCCAACTTATCTTTGTTTGGGTTATCAGGATCATACTTAGAGGAAACTTTTTGGCATTCAGGAGTCGCCTGATAATTGAAATATGTTTGACTTATTCTCCTTGCAGACAACAGTGAAGAAGATTCATTTGAAGAAGATATTGCCGACGATGGCCGATGCGTACCTGGAATCTGATAAAACCTACTAACCATTAATCCTACAAGAAAGGCCTATTCTTAAAGAGAATTGGCTGGCAAAAACACTGTCTCTATCACTTCTTCGACAACAAGCACAACCATTTCTTAGATTTCCTTGTTACTCTTTAACAATAATGTTGATAATGAACCCTACGTTATCAGTTGCACAATTATCAAAATCTTCTTGTCACCCGCCCGCGCCTTGCCTATAATGAAAAAGGGTCAAATAAGAGCAATCTTGATCGAGAAAGCTTCCAGATTAGAAACAAAGAAAAATAGGAAAAATAAGCCAAAGTAAACGTATATTAGTTGAGAGTCTCCTAATGTCATTTTCCAATTCTAAAGACAAGTCTGTTGTTGCCGTCTACAAGCTGGTCAAAGCGCCAATCTACTCTCATTGCTTTTCTCAAGATAAATCTATTTTAGCCGTTACATGCGAAACAGATTGTCTTGTCTATAGAGTTTCAAACAACACACCTCCCGTTTTATTCGCAACGTTGAAAGATCATGATAAAACCATTACTGCTGTGGACATTTCCATACATGGTCGTATTGTGACTTGCTCCCAAGACCGTAATGCTTACGTTTGGGAGCCATTGAGTGATGGGACATACAAGCCCACGTTAGTACTTCTTCGTATTAACAGAGCAGCTACTTCAGTTACATGGGCACCAAATGGTTATAAGTTTGCTGTTGGGTCCAGTGCTAGAATCATCGCTGTTTGTTATTACGAACACGAGAATAATTGGTGGGTATCCAAGCACATCAAGAAACCCATCAAATCTACCATCAATTGCCTGTCTTGGCATGCAAATGGAGTCCTATTAGCTGCTGGTGGTACTGATGGGTTTATGCGTGTGTTCAGCGGGTTTATCAAGGGTTTGGATTCCAAGGAATCCGTCGCCGGATCACCCTGGGGCCAGAAATTCCCTTTTGGTTGTTTAATCAGGGAGTGGTATCAGGGTTCTTATATCCATGATGTGGAATGGAGAAGTCAGATGGAAAGAATTGCTTATGTAGCGCATGATGGTACTTTGAATGTTGTCGATTACCAATCTCCAGTGCAATCTGTCAATGCTCCGGAAGGTTTACCTTACAGGTCCTTAGTATGGATAAACGACCACGAGATTGTTTGTGGAGGATACTCTTGTCATCCGGTATTGTTCAGCGAAGCCTCTGAAGGCTGGAAATTTGCGAAGAATCTAGACAAATCAGACAATAACAAGTCTTCTGCCTTAACTGCATCTGGTAATGCAGACGAGCTGAGTGGTAATAATGATGAAAGTTCAACTTTCGGTATTTCCGCATTGAGAAAGTTTAAAGAATTAGACTTGAAAGGTAAAGTTAGCACAGATGTCCAAGAAAGTGCACATGAAAACGCCATTGTGGAATTAAGACCTTTTGCAGAATCCAACGGCCAAATCACACAAGTCTCTTCCTGTGGGTTAGACGGTAAGATCGTCATTTATACAATTTAAATATACATACGTATATATATATATTGTTATGTGTATTCCCTACCTCATAATACACCTTGAGTTTGTATTGTTTTTTCTTCACTTGGCATATACAGACTATATTATTACAACTCACAGCACAATGTAGTGTGCCGTAAAAAATAAAGCATCAGAATCAATTTCTTGCACCAAACCATTATTTAGAATTGCTACCCAAAGACTCCTGTTCTTGCTTTCTTTGCAAGATAAGCGAGTACACGCTACCTTTTAGCAGTGTCCCAACTAAACCAATCTTGACCTCTATGTCCCTCATCTCCTGTAGTATCTCATCTGGCGATACAGTTTCTTGCTGTGAATGCTGTTGCCTGTGTTGCGAATAGTTTAGTTCTTTTATAGTTTCATCCAGAGCTTTTAGATCTAAAGAAAGCTGTTTGTATTTGTCCAATACTTCTTGCTGTAAAGGTGAAAGATTGTGTTCCATACTGTGACTACAACGCCGTGTATGTTTCACAGCGACTTTGACTGGCTACTGTAAGCTCTTCTTTTGTATTCTTTGGAATAGTTTATTTACATGTAATTACTGTAATAGCGCGCAGCCGAGCTAAAAAAAAAAAAAAATACAAAGCTTTTGATCAATTTGTTACAAAGAGAAATAATTCCGTGCACGTATTTCTATTGATATTTATATATCTACATTCATTCAATTTATTACCTTTTCTTTTATTTTTTTTGCCTTTTGTAGTTTCTGTATTTTTATTTTCTATGTGTTTTTATTGACTAGCAGTATATTTAGAGGGGCGACCTTCTTTTACGTTCAGCATTTGATCTATCAATTTCAATTTTATTGCTAATCAACATAATAGCAGCTTGGGAAGCCATGAACGTACCTCTTATGGTAAGTCTTCTCTCCGAAGAGCCTTCTACAGGATCTTGTATAATAATTGAACAACCTGTGGATTCCTTGACCGAATTTATGTGCTTGCCATCTTTGCCAATGACATTTCCGACAAATTTCTCATCTATGAATATCTCTTGTTGTACAAAGTTCATTAATAAATGGTTGCCGGGTGCCGGACTGATAACAGGGCCGTCTAAGACTGTCACATTAGGGATAACGAAGTTCGGTTGAAAGGCCGTTGCGTTTGCAACGCTAGCAGTAGTATACTGCGGTGTGGCCATACTCAACAAAGTAGATGATATTGGTAAATTTTTGTTGGGTTTGTATGAAAGTAGTTTATCGCTTGGATGATATTGGTGGTTTCTTTGATGGAAAATGGTGTTCGGTTGGCTATGGTCTATTAATACTGAGTTAAACTGAGTTGGCTGATAGTATATGGACCTTTTCACATTTTTCTGCGGAGATTCCATCTGAAAGTTTAGCAATGTTTGACTAATGTAGAAAGTAGCAATATGGATAGCATCCGGAACCCCGTTAATGGTTAAAATTCTATCGTTAGAAAGCAGCAATTGATTCGGGGACGCGAATAATTTTGCTGCACTCAAATCCTCAATTTCTCTTAACCGAGACCCACGTTTGCCAATTATACATCCCATAAGATGATGAGGGATCAATAGGTTGATAGAAATCTCAATGTCTTCCCCGTTATCTTCGTTACCATGTTCTTCAAGCAGCGCTCTTACTATCATGCCGTATGCCTTGGCTACATCATCGCAAGTACCCCTCACGTAAACAATTCTTTCAGGAACACCTCTGATATTATTTGATATGTTTATTCTAGCAGAGGTTTCGGATTTTATTCTAGATATAGTGGCGCCCTTGTGTCCTACTATCAGTGAAGCGTGTTTGACTAAGCACAGCATTCGTAAATGTACATCAGAGGGAACATTGTCGGGGGAATCGTGGTCGTTGTCGGAGTGGCTGTCTGCATCCTTCAGGGCCACGCGTTTGATTTCTGCTTCCAGTTGTTCCTCGCTGGTGTCTTCACCCTTTTTCCTTTTGAGCGTGTTGGGAGAAACGAGTACAGTAGTTGGTGTAGTAGTGATTGATGGTTTTGTAGTCTCTGTGGACATAATTGAGCTAAAAAGTATTACAGAAAGATTATTTAATGCCGCGCTGGACGATTAAAATTGTTAGAGTGGATGTGGCTATGGATAAGTTTGAATATGAAAAAGGTTACTTATGCGGCTAACGACTAGGTGCGTATTTATCGTTTGACGAGTATGTACGTGCTTTCTTTTGTATCATGATATTTCGTGTAAGTACCATATCGGGGAAAGACAAAAAAAAGTGAATTAAAGAGCGAAGTTTAAAGATGATGAATAGGATTAATCGACAAGTAAGAAAAAAGACGAAAAGGCGTAAACTGGAATAATATTGTTTCAAGAAAGAAAACCCACTAGCCTATAAATGCCAGAAGTAGAGACAAAGATTATACCAAACGAAAAGGAGGACGAGGACGAGGACGGCTACATAGAAGAGGAGGACGAGGACTTCCAGCCTGAAAAAGATAAATTAGGTGGTGGTAGCGATGATAGTGATGCCAGCGATGGCGGTGACGACTATGATGACGGTGTGAACAGAGATAAGGGTAGAAATAAAGTGGACTATTCGCGTATAGAGAGCGAGAGCGGCGGACTGATCAAGACTAGAAGAGCTCGGCAAGCTGAGGAAGAATATGCGAAAACACATAAGTATGAATCGTTAACTGTTGAATCGATCCCTGCAAAAGTAAACAGCATCTGGGAGGAGCTACAGGAAGCTAGTAAGAACCGTCTTTTGAGCAGTTCAGGGAAAGTCGGCTCTGTTCTCGACGGTTCCAAGGAGGCTAGGTCGACAACGGCCGCGCAACAGGAGGACAAAATCCTCATCGAAAGAAACTACAAGTTTGCTGGTGAAACTGTCCATGAGAAAAAATGGGTTTCACGCAGCAGTGCGGAGGGTCAAGAGTATCTAAACAGTTTGAAATTTAAGCAGCAGGCGCCTGCTGCTCCTGTTCAACTGGAAAAAGCAGTTAGGACCAAGTCCAATGAAAGCCAGCAACACTTGCGGCGGCCACTGAAAAGGCCTCCATTGTTGGAGCAGATCATTTCTGGCGGGCTACGACCCAAGCTAACGACATTAGAAAAATCTCAGCTGGACTGGGCTAGTTATGTAGACCGTGCTGGACTTAACGACGAATTGGTGCTGCACAACAAGGATGGGTTCTTGGCCCGGCAAGAATTTCTGCAGCGGGTCGGGTCTGCAGAGGACGAGAGATACAAAGAATTGCGCCGGCAACAACTTGCTCAGCAGTTGCAGCAGGATAACGAAGCTTCATAGACAAATATTACATGTATTAAATAACATGCTTTTATGCTCAAATTTTTTTAACCGCCGAGGCCTGCACACTTTCACTACGTGTATAACGATGCTGCAGACAAAGTAATGGGGTGTATGGGTGTGGGTGGCAAAAAAACCTAGCAACGCTCTATGTTTCTTTTCTTTTTTCTTTCTTTTTTTTTTTTTTTGCCGTTTCCGATGGGCCACTCGGTGAAAACATATAAAAAGGGCTCTACATTCATTTTTTCATCGATGAGTACTTTACTTGTTATCAGATTTATTCATTTTGTTTCTACTTGTTTTTTTTTTTAAATCCCCACGAATCTCTTTGCCTTTTGGCTTAGATCAAGTGTAGTATCTGTTCTTTTCAGTGTAACAACTGAAATGACCTCAATGAGGCTCATTACCTTTTAATTTGTTACAATACACATTTTTTGGCACCCAAAATAATAAAATGGACGGGAAGAGACTTTTTAAGCAAGTTGTTTTCCGCTAATGTCAGGTCTCACTACTTTTTGCTGCTATTTTTCTTCGCTCATGGTTTCTTCATAAGGCGTTTTTATGATGGTTTTTCGAAATTGGTTTTTGAGACGACGGTTGCTCAAGGTTATTGTTTTTGTTTTTTTCTGGTTGTTTTCTATTTTCTTTTTTTTAGCTTTCTGTTTCTCCCTTAGTTTGGCTTTTTGCTCCATTCTCTTCCCTGTCTTTCCGAGCCGTTTATGTCCAACGCGGGATTTGGTTTTTCTTTATCGATGGGAAGAAATGGCGCTATAGTAGGTTGGAAGATAATATTTATGGTATGGGGTGCTAGTGCGGATGGGGCGCTCTTATTGTTGCTTTCTTCGCTCGTCTTCTTTTTCTGGTGGCGCTGCAAGAGGAAGTTTTTCGACTTTGTTATGATTTTTGGTTTGCAAGGAAAGGTGTCTTACGATTCTTTTTTTGATGTAATAGGATAAGCTTGCTTATCCCCCAAGAATCGGCCAAAGTTGTTGATTTTCCTTTTGAAGTGTCCTCGGTTTGAGGGGGTGTAGGGTGGGGTTGGTCTACAATAAGTGTGTTCCATTGTTAACGTGCTGGCGTCTTTTACTATATTTTTTTTCCCAGTTTATTTTGTGCTTATTTTCTCATTGAGGAGAAGGAGCTCTTCTCGCAGGACATAAATGGAGGTTTGCTAAAGGGAAGGAGATGTGTTTGTGAGAATACTGCTGAGAGAGTTCTGGAAGAGAAAAAAAGGAGGCAATGGAAGGCGTTTGCTGGGAAAAGAGAAGAGCCATGACTGCATCTGTTGTTTCAAGGCCAGTTTTATTAACCGCCTATGTCATAGAGGCGTTTTTTTTGGAGGGATTTGAAGAATGCCGGCGGCATCAAGAAACGGACTTGATGGTTGACGCCTGTTTTTAAAGTTAGAGACGTCGCGACCCTCGCACTTGTGGAGTCGTTCTTGACTTTTACTTCGGTCGCTTGATGTTTCTCTCGTTTTCCCGTTCGCTCTTTTATTTTTTTATTTTTTTTTTCCTTTGACTTCGCATGAATGAGTTCATTCATGAAGCGAAAGGAGAGATTCTATATACCACGCAACCAAATATGTAAGTATATAAAATATATGTATGTGTGTGCACTAATTGGCGGCGTACTCTTTCTTGACCCGTTGTGATAGGGCCTTAGCTGCTTCCCATTGCCTGTCCCGCGTCCAGCGACTCAAGACGTTGGACGTGCGCACGTACTCACACATGGCCGAATTGGCCCTTACGAATGAGCTCTTGGCTACCCCTCTTGCTGCACTCGCCACACACCATAACTGGTATAAGCCGTTTCTCATGCTAGTCTCTTTTTTTTTTTACTTGTCTCCTTTTCCTTTGTTGCTTATCCGCTTTCTCGTTCTCTCCTCTGTTCTTGCCTCAACTCCTCAAATCTCTGCTGTCCCACTTACGTTTTATTTTTTCACCGTCCCCTTTCCCTGCCCTACTACCCCGGGCCAGCGGCCAATGACGCCGCCGCTACCTCCTCTCCCGTTAATCGTCCCTGCGTATATAAAGTGTCGATCAATGTGCCCACTTCAACCGAAACCGCCGACGTAACCCTATTCCAACAATTAGAAACATAACATCTACCTCCAGCATCTCATAATATGTCTGCAACGTATGTACACTAATATCTGAAACGTATCGCCTAATCTTTTCTCCCGGTTCTCTTTTGACTAACGTATATCATCTATGACCATCTTTCTTTTCCCCAGTGCTAAACACGACAGTAACGCTAGCCCAAATTCTGACTCTGAAGACGGTCACCACCACAACAATAAGAAGGAATGCGCTATCGAATATCTGAAGGCACGGTTAAATAGTGCATCAGCAGTCGCTTGCGGCTACCTCCAAGCTTTTGTCAGTAAGACGCAAGACTTTGCCAAAGTATGCTTTTTAGAACTTCAGAATCCCGTTGTCTTGGTCAACTTGTTGCTGCATTCTTCAGTGGTATGTTATTTATGTAACGGGTATGCGAACCACAACGCCAGATTCTTGAAGGGGAAACCTAACTACACAGTCTTAGCAACAACCGCCGGCGCTCTGGGTCTTTTGACGCTGGACGGTATAATTTCAAAGAAATACTACTCCAGATACGACAAGAAATAATAACATACTATTTAATAACATCCTTTTCACACACTCACACACTCACATACTTTATATACATATATTTTTATAACTATTACTGCTGATTTATTTGTAAGGAAACGTGCTTTCCTCTTCATCGGTCAAGTGATAAGTTTCTATAATATAATAGCTTTTCTGTCTACTATCATTCTTTTTTCATTTCAAGTACCCTTAATTTGTTTTACCCGGACCACGAAATTTTCTCACTACGGCACTTGAGAGCTATAACTCAATGAACATGTTGCTTGGAGTGATTTGATTGCTCTGCGTATCTTAAAATAACGGTCTCGAATCAACCGTATGCAACATGGTCCTTTTGAAATGGCTCGTATGCCAATTGGTCTTCTTTACCGCTTTTTCCCATGCGTTTACCGACTATCTATTAAAGAAGTGTGCGCAATCTGGGTTTTGCCATAGAAACAGGGTTTATGCAGAAAATATTGCCAAATCTCATCACTGCTATTATAAAGTGGACGCCGAGTCTATTGCACACGATCCTTTAGAAAATGTGCTTCATGCTACCATAATTAAAACTATACCAAGACTGGAGGGCGATGATATAGCCGTTCAGTTCCCATTCTCTCTCTTTTTTTTACAGGATCACTCAGTAAGGTTCACTATAAATGAGAAAGAGAGAATGCCAACCAACAGCAGCGGTTTGTTGATCTCTTCACAACGGTTCAATGAGACCTGGAAGTACGCATTCGACAAGAAATTTCAAGAGGAGGCGAACAGGACCAGTATTCCACAATTCCACTTCCTTAAGCAAAAACAAACTGTGAACTCATTCTGGTCGAAAATATCTTCATTTTTGTCACTTTCAAACTCCACTGCAGACACATTTCATCTTCGAAACGGTGATGTATCCGTAGAAATCTTTACTGAACCTTTTCAATTGAAAGTTTACTGGCAAAATGCGCTGAAACTTATTGTAAACGAGCAAAATTTCCTGAATATTGAACATCATAGAACTAAGCAGGAAAACTTCGCACACGTGCTGCCAGAAGAAACAACTTTCAACATGTTTAAGGACAATTTCTTGTATTCAAAGCATGACTCTATGCCTTTGGGGCCTGAATCGGTTGCGCTAGATTTCTCTTTCATGGGTTCTACTAATGCCTACGGTATACCGGAACATGCGACGTCGCTAAAGTTGATGGACACTTCAGGTGGAAAGGAACCCTACAGGCTTTTCAACGTTGATGTCTTTGAGTACAACATCGGTACCAGCCAACCAATGTACGGTTCGATCCCATTCATGTTTTCATCTTCGTCCACATCTATCTTTTGGGTCAATGCAGCTGACACTTGGGTAGACATAAAGTATGACACCAGTAAAAATAAAACGATGACTCATTGGATCTCCGAAAATGGTGTCATAGATGTAGTCATGTCCCTGGGGCCAGATATTCCAACTATCATTGACAAATTTACCGATTTGACTGGTAGACCCTTTTTACCGCCCATTTCCTCTATAGGGTACCATCAATGTAGATGGAATTATAATGATGAGATGGACGTTCTCACAGTGGACTCTCAGATGGATGCTCATATGATTCCTTACGATTTTATTTGGTTGGACTTGGAGTATACGAACGACAAAAAATATTTTACTTGGAAGCAGCACTCCTTTCCCAATCCAAAAAGGCTGTTATCCAAATTAAAAAAGTTGGGTAGAAATCTTGTCGTACTAATCGATCCTCATTTAAAGAAAGATTATGAAATCAGTGACAGGGTAATTAATGAAAATGTAGCAGTCAAGGATCACAATGGAAATGACTATGTAGGTCATTGCTGGCCAGGTAATTCCATATGGATTGATACCATAAGCAAATATGGCCAAAAGATTTGGAAGTTCTTTTTCGAACGGTTTATAGATCTGCCGGCTGATTTAACTAATTTATTCATTTGGAATGATATGAACGAGCCTTCGATTTTCGATGGCCCAGAGACCACAGCTCCAAAAGATTTGATTCACGACAATTACATTGAGGAAAGATCCGTCCATAACATATATGGTCTATCAGTGCATGAAGCTACTTACGACGCAATAAAATCGATTTATTCACCATCCGATAAGCGTCCTTTCCTTCTAACAAGGGCTTTTTTTGCCGGCTCTCAACGTACTGCTGCCACATGGACTGGTGACAATGTGGCCAATTGGGATTACTTAAAGATTTCCATTCCTATGGTTCTGTCAAACAACATTGCTGGTATGCCATTTATAGGAGCCGACATAGCTGGCTTTGCTGAGGATCCTACACCTGAATTGATTGCACGTTGGTACCAAGCGGGCTTATGGTACCCATTTTTTAGAGCACACGCCCATATAGACACCAAGAGAAGAGAACCATACTTATTCAATGAACCTTTGAAGTCGATAGTACGTGATATTATCCAATTGAGATATTTCCTGCTGCCTACCTTATACACCATGTTTCATAAATCAAGTGTCACTGGATTTCCGATAATGAATCCAATGTTTATTGAACACCCTGAATTTGCTGAATTGTACCATATCGATAACCAATTTTACTGGAGTAATTCAGGTCTATTAGTCAAACCTGTCACGGAGCCTGGTCAATCAGAAACGGAAATGGTTTTCCCACCCGGTATATTCTATGAATTCGCATCTTTACACTCTTTTATAAACAATGGTACTGATTTGATAGAAAAGAATATTTCTGCACCATTGGATAAAATTCCATTATTTATTGAAGGCGGTCACATTATCACTATGAAAGATAAGTATAGAAGATCTTCAATGTTAATGAAAAACGATCCATATGTAATAGTTATAGCCCCTGATACCGAGGGACGAGCCGTTGGAGATCTTTATGTTGATGATGGAGAAACTTTTGGCTACCAAAGAGGTGAGTACGTGGAAACTCAGTTCGTTTTCGAAAACAATACCTTAAAAAATGTTCGAAGTCATATTCCCGAGAATTTGATAGGCATTCACCACAATACTTTGAGGAATACCAATATTGAAAAAATCATTATCGCAAAGAATAATTTACAACACAACATAACGTTGAAAGACAGTACTAAAGTCAAAAAAAATGGCGAAGAAAGTTCATTACCGACTAGATCGTCATATGAGAATGATAATAAGATCACCATTCTTAACCTATCGCTTGACATAACTAAAGATTGGGAAGTTATTTTTTGAGGGAAAAAAACGAAGGGGTATCTTTACATCTTTTTAGCTCTTTCTTACAAAGTAAACGTAAAAATATCCGTAAATATAACATATAACCATTATCTATAGAAAAAAAAGAACCGAAAATTGTGTCAGGCCCTACTTCCCGTGAGCTAACTTCATTCTTGTCGAAAACTTGACTAGGGTCGTCCAGTCGCAAAACGTATCACATTTCGGACATTTCCCACCTCGAGGTATCAAGTTTCTTCTCCCTACTATCAACTGTTCATCATCTAGAAAGTACCTGTGAAGACATTTCAAGTGGTTAACAGACCCGCAGTCTTTATTATTGCAAAGCGCTACAAACGGCTTCAGATTTTGCTCTTCAGACGTGTAGTCAATTTCTTTCTCACAAATTTCACATCGCACTACCCCTGTAGTTAGTTTCTTTTCGAAAGTTTCGAATATGTTTCTTTCATTTTCAATGACTTTAGTGTATACAGCTTCTACCACTTTTAAATTCTCATCACTATGATCCATGAGAACATCCACAGTTTTCTCCTTTGGTTCTTCAAGCGCATTCTCATTTATTTGTATATTAATCGGAAATCTGTCTCTTTCAATAAAAAATTTGTCCTGTTTCCAAACCTCCCAAGCCTTTATATTAAAAACGTCGACTATCAAGTTCATCCTTTGAAAAAATTCATGCTTTAAAAGTAACTTCATTAATGCAACTTTGTGATGTAAAGTTCTTCCACCTGCTTTATGCTTTACGACACGATCTTTTTCGGCAATATAATGCGTTTGGTACCCATGTTGCCATGCATGTTCAAACTGTAAAGCTGCTATCTTACTTGGGAAGCCCCGCACAATCATTATCATTTCCCAGGGCCTTGAACCGTCACGTTTGGTTCGATATGCCCCTCCAACAGCCAATTTCCCATTATGCTGCCTCAAACGTCGTACTGGGTTAGGAGTTGATCCAACGTAAAATGATTGCCTCTTGTTAATCGATTGTAGTAGATAACAACAATAAAAATCAGGAAACTGATGCTGCTGTATTTTCTGCGACATGGTACCTTTCTTATCTTTTCAATATTTTTTGAAAAAAGAGAACATTAATTTGACAATATTTTTTCGATGATAGAAGAGAATAAGTCATCAGTGGTATATATTAAAACTTAAAAGAAAAGCAAACGGCTCATCAAACAAAACCATAGAAGACAAGGCACTCTAATTATATTTCACACTCATGTTGAAATCTGCAAGCCAAAACTTTTTTAGAGCTTATTCTAGTAGAATTGGTCGATATGCTGCTACAGCATCAGGGAAACTGGCACAGTCTCGTTTATCGAATATACCCACTCCAAAAGCATTGAAGAAATTCCTCGATGAGTACATTGTTGGTCAAGAGATTGGTAAGAAGGTTTTAAGCGTGGCAGTTTATAATCACTATTTAAGAATCAATGACAAGCAAAAGAAAGGGGAATTACAAAGGCAGAGAGAATTGATGGAACGAGAGAAAATCGCGGATGATAAGGATGAACCAATTTTCAGTGGAAACAGCGAATCAAAGGCTGGTTGGAGGAATCTTCAAAGACAGTTTAATTTAGCAGGTAGAGAGGTTGACGAAGATTTAGAGTTAAGCAAAAGTAATGTCCTTGTCGTTGGTCCCTCAGGTTCTGGTAAGACTTTGTTGGCAACAACATTGGCGAAAATATTAAACGTTCCAATTGCAATTACAGATTGTACACAATTGACTCAAGCAGGTTACATAGGTGAAGATGTTGAAGTATGCATTGAAAGATTGCTCGTAAATGCTGAATTTGATGTTGCGAGAGCAGAAAAAGGTATTATTGTTCTTGATGAGATTGATAAACTAGCCAAGCCTGCCGCAAGCATTGGCACTAAAGACGTGTCCGGAGAAGGGGTTCAACAGTCATTATTGAAAATCATTGAGGGCCATAAAGTGGAAATTACCGTTAAAAGGCCTGTTAAGCATGATATTGACGGACAAAAAAATCAAACTACAACAAAGAAGGACGAAGTATTTGTTGTAGACACTTCAAATATTCTTTTCATGATTATGGGTGCTTTTGTTGGTTTAGATAAGCATATTGTTAAAAGGATAGAAGATATGAAGAAAATACAGAAGGCAGGAGAGTCTGTTGAATCATCGAATAGTAAAGAAGTTGAAAAAGAAAGAGCGAAGAAGTTCAGATTTAGCAATACGCTTGAGCAGGTTGAATTAGATAACGGAAAAAAAGTGTGTGCTTTAGACTTGACCACCCCCACAGATTTAGTTAGCTTTGGTCTAATTCCTGAATTAATTGGCAGAGTCCCAATTATAACTGCTCTGCAGCCTCTACAAAGAGACGATTTATTTCATATATTAAAAGAACCTAAAAATGCCTTATTGGATCAATATGAATATATTTTTAAGCAATTTGGGGTAAGATTGTGTGTTACACAAAAGGCGCTAAAGAAAGTTGCTCAATTTGCTCTCAAGGAAGGAACTGGCGCCAGAGGGTTGAGAGGGATAATGGAAAGACTTCTGCTAAACGTTAATTATGATTGCCCGGGTTCTAACATAGCATACGTTTTAATCGACGAAGCTACTGTCGACTCGTTACAGGAAACAGAGCACTCTTTGGCTTCCCAAGTGGACGTAAAATACTATTCTGGTGATGAAAAGGACAGTTTAATTCGTGACGTTTCTGAAGAAGATAAAAAATTAGGAGCTATGCTAGAAAAAGAGTTGGGTCATTCTGCTAACATTCATACCCCAACAATTCCCAAGAGAAGCTTAACATAAAAAAAAATGAATGGTATAGAATATATAAATATAGATGTAATAAATGTAGTAAATGAACAAATAATCTTCCTACAAAGTACTATGCCATGGGAAGTAAAAAAAATTAATAAATATTGGCTAAAGTGTTTCAAATTGGTTCTACGATACTGGGAGACTACTCCTTATCATAATGCTTTTTGTCAAGTAGTAAAAATTGAAGTAATTCTTGAACAATTTAAAAAAAAAATTGGTACGGCGGCACAATTATTTGGTATATGGCAGTTTTGGCTTTTGCGCCACCACATACAAAGTTCTAAAGCAGCCAGCGTTGTCATCGATTTTTCCTATGTGTTCTTCCACATATCTTTTGAAAAGAGTGGTAGGGTCGGTATCCTTTGGAGGACAACTACTATCTGGTAGTTGCCTCCTTAACATGTAGTCCCACATATCTAAAGAATTAAATTCATTCAAAAAGCCCATATCTGTTTTGAAGTCACCAGTTTTCAAACTTAGGACCGAGGACTTGATGCCTGTAAACCCTACATCCTTGAATGTCCTCGTTAAGTGTTTTGTAGGATGGATATGTAAGCCTTTATTTATCGCATCAATAGCCATAGCATCAAATGTCTTGTCCCGTTCTTTTGTAGTCAAAAACTCTTCTGATGAATTATTTGCTTTTTCGGCATCGGCGTTGCCAAGAATTCCAGTATAGTATGTGTTTGAAATCCTTAAATCTGGAACAATTGCCAGCGCGTACCCGCCAGGAATTATTGATCTGTATATTTCCCTAAGTAGAGCTTTCCATTTATAATAACTTAAACTTGTCCAGACCCACGGGCATATTACAGCAGGTATAGTGTCTGATGCAAACGGCAGTCTTAATTTTAAATATTCTTTACCATAAATAGCTGCGCTTTTTGCCCTGTCAAGTCCTTCATTTGGAAAGGAGTTATCCGAATTAGAGGATATTGGTGATGACAAAGGTGGTTCATCTTCAGGCTGAAGTTGTGCATTAGAGGACCTCTTCACTTCCTTTGGCAAAATAAATTGGGTCGGTAAATCGATTTCTTTGTAGTTGTTCAAAGTCCGGCAAAAAAAATTCTCCAACCATTCATTTTGATGTGCTTGGTTGGCTGATTTGACATGGGGAGCTTTCTCTGTCCGAGGGGGACTAGAGATATGTGACTGTGGTTGAATTTTTGGAGAAGAAGAAGAAGATATGCTAGGTGAAACTGAAGGGCTTGTAGTATGTGAAGTTGATGCAAGTTGAGAATGTTTTCTCTTGAAAAAGTTGACGAAACCAGATTTTTTAGTAGCCTTGGTAGGGCTCTTCTTCCTTTTGACAGCATCTGCTCCCGAGGACGGCAATGATAAAGATCTACTTGAAGCGAATGGGTCGTTTAGAGGGTCTTCCTCAACTCCCTGATTGAAGTTGTTTCTAGAAATCCGTTCTTTTGCATCATCTGTAAAGAACTTTCTATTCATGCAATCATACATATACTCTGAAGCATTGGAAGAATTCAATTCGATAACTTCTTGTTCGTCAGAAACTATTTTCGCTCTTGAACCCTTTCGTGGCAGATAATTTTGCAAGTTTGTTAAATACTCAGGAGCAATTTCACTAGCATTCTTATTCTGAGCGTCATTGTCACTGCTGTCAATCATCCAGGGAGATAAATCTAATGCGAAATCTGCGATGTTCAAGCTTGGTTCATCATACGCCAGCTGCCAACCGCCCAGGGTTTTATGCAGCGGTCTTATTAATAAGATGTCAATTTCGTCTAATGGATCCGATATTACTGGCCTTGGAGAGTTTGCTTCTATATCTAACTGCTGAATATATAATGTAGGGTCACTGATCTTGTTGCTGGTGGTGCTGATTGTTGGATTAGAATGTTGTCTTGTGGTTGGTTTTCTTTTTATTAGTTCCTCCACTACTTCAGATGAAAAGAAGAATGAATTTGATTGCAGTAAAAATTTTTGAGATTGAGCCAACCATAATTGAATCAAGGATTCGATTTCAGAATAATCTTTTAACGGGTCAAACGAAGGAAAGCATTTAACCTCAGTCTCTATATTTATGATGTTTTCAATGTTAAATGGATAACATTCAAATGCATATTTCCTAGATTCCAAATATTTTGTTAGGAAATCAATGTACGACCGTAATCTTTTCTTGGCAAATATTAAAGAGTCTTCTGGCGAGGAGTCCATGTTGAAAGATAGAAACAAGTCCATTCTATTAAAGAGCTCATTATGATTCGGGTCGTACATTATTTGTTTGAATTCACCGTCTATGCAAATGTTGATTAAATTATGATTTCCTGAAACGGTTTTGATTAGAAGAGAAGAATCTGATGTCGGTAAAGTGTTCCAGTCCCATTTTTTTCTAGAATGGAGTTTCTTGACAACGTTCGAAGTTGCACCGTGTAGACCACCACCTCCCCGGCCATTGCCGACCATATTGGATACAATGAATCGCGGTGCAGAAGGGTCTGGTGAGTAATTAGCTTTCACTTCGGAAGTCGGAGTTCCGCTTCTATGACTATGTTTATTATTACTTGTATGATGATGATGTAGACCTATTTTGGAAAGCTGAGCGGACTTCAGTTTGGATACTGAGGATGAGGCAGCGGAGTCAGATGATCGTCTTGACGAGTTTGAGAACAAGTCATCCGCCAGTCTAAAGTTTGGCAAATGTAAGGGCGAATCAAAGGACGAGAGCTTATCTGAATGATGGCTTACTTGTGGTGAGTGTGATTCTACTGAACTACTTGATTGCGTGGTTCCATTTCTACTCTCTTTTTCTTGTTTCCCCTTTTCTTTGTCAGCATTTTTATGTTCAGTAATCGTTGAACTTGTATGGTTATCATGTGCTTTTAAGTTGGAAATTTTGTTACTGGTTATACTGGTTAACCCCCTATCATTCTTACTATCAATGTTTTTTGCTTCCTTATTGGAGCCCATTGTATTTACTTGAGCAGTTTATAAAAAGTGGATAAATGAGGGGAAAAATAATAAAAAAGAAAATTGAACAATCCTTCAATATGTGTCCTTTAATAATTACTACTACTTTACACACTTCTCCAGTAGCTGCTGCTTGTTTCAGGTGAAGTGAACAACGTGTTTCAGCGTTCTTGGTAAGTGTTGGTATGGATCCCTTCTGATGTATTTTCGGCGGCCGCACTAAACTGCGAAAATGGTAATTTAATAAAGGGCTTATAAAGAGGAAAATAATGCAGAGAAACGGTGAGCCCAGACAAGAATGATGATAATGTGTTTTCAACCGATTATTAATGTCACGAGAAACAAATTTGAATGGAACTAAGAGGAAGAGGTCGGATGTTGCCGAGAAAGTAGCACAACGGTGGAAGAGCGTCAGGTATAGTGCTGAAATGGAGAATATGGCTCCGGTCAACAGTAACAATGATAGCGACGACTGCATCATAGTCAGTGAATCGAAAATCATTGATTTGACTAATCAGGAACAAGATTTGAGTGAGAGAATAGGAACAAACGATACGGCAAAAGGTGCCGTTTTTAAACTAATGAAATCGGACTTCTATGAAAGAGAGGATTTTATGGGAGAAGTAGAGGATATGATTACATTGAAAGATATCTTTGGCACTGAGACACTAAAAAGAAGCATACTCTTCAGTTTCCAATACGAACTTGATTTCTTGTTGAGACAATTCCACCAGAACGTAGAGAACATAACCATCGTCGGCCAAAAGGGTACTATTATGCCTATCGAAGCCCGTGCTATGGACGCGACACTGGCAGTAATATTAAAAAAGGTCAAACTTATTGAAATAACGATGCCCCCATTCGCTTCCCACCATACGAAGCTGATCATAAACTTTTACGATAATGGCGAATGCAAAATATTCTTGCCATCTAACAATTTTACGTCAATGGAGACTAATCTGCCTCAACAGGTGTGTTGGTGCAGTCCCCTTTTGAAAATAGGTAAAGAAGGGCTACCAGTACCGTTTAAGAGAAGCTTGATAGAATACCTCAATTCGTACCACCTGAAAGACATTGACGAATTGATTACAAAAAGCGTAGAGGAAGTTAACTTTGCTCCTTTGAGCGAATTAGAATTTGTATATTCTACGCCCTCCAAATTTCAGTCGTCGGGTTTACTGTCGTTTTACAATAAACTAGAAAAACTTTCTGCTGGCACAAGTGCTAGTGATACTGCAAAACATTATCTATGTCAAACTTCATCCATAGGGACATCTCTATCAAGAGCGCGAGACGAAAACTTATGGACACATCTAATGATTCCTCTGTTTACCGGAATCATGTCCCCTCCAGCAAAGGACACCACTGGAAGGAAGAAAGCAGAAATACTGCCAACGAATTCATTGATTAATGAATATTCGCAGAGAAAAATCAAGCCGTACATTATTTTCCCCACCGAACAAGAGTTTGTCACCAGTCCCTTAAAGTGGTCCAGTTCCGGGTGGTTTCATTTTCAATATCTTCAGAAAAAGAGCTACTACGAAATGCTGCGAAACAAGTTCAAAGTATTTTACAAGCAAGACCCTGCTATGGTTACTAGAAGACGAGGGACGACGCCCGCACACTCTAAGTTTTACATGCACTGTGCAACAAACTCCACAGGGCCCTGTGATGCATCGCAGGTATTTAAAGAACTAGAATGGTGCCTTTATACTTCGGCAAACCTCAGCCAAACAGCATGGGGCACCGTTTCAAGAAAACCACGCAATTATGAAGCAGGAGTGCTTTACCATAGTCGCAGGTTAGCAAATACCAGGAAGGTCACGTGCCGTACTTTTACACGTGACCGTAGAGGCTGCGCGGGTAATCCCACCCATGTGGCCGTGCCATTCACGCTGCCAGTCATACCATACGACTTAGCTGAGGACGAGTGCTTTTGCCTTGCTCGTCATGAGAACGACTAACAAGTAAGAGCACGATGTTGCTGTCCACTTAGGCATCACTATATGGGGCCAGGAATGGCAAATTTATTTGATAAACTCCAGGCGATTGGATTTTGGTGCTCAGAATATTTTTTTCTCGGGCCGAAAGCGTCTTTAACTATTCCGAGCTAAAGCTTCCGAGTCCTTTATTCGGTCTTTTTTTATTTTTCAAGATTAACTGTATATAAATAGAGATGGTATGATTAAAAGCTCTTTTTAATAGATGCTCCTTCTTGAAATTTACTCCCACTGTGCTGCAAGAGGTTAGACGCTTCACGCACATTTTTGCTACAATGACAAGTGCCGCTACTGTTACTGCTTCGTTCAACGATACTTTTAGCGTATCCGATAATGTCGCCGTTATTGTTCCTGAAACGGACACTCAGGTGACCTACAGGGATCTATCCCACATGGTGGGTCACTTCCAGACCATGTTCACAAATCCTAATTCTCCATTGTACGGAGCTGTTTTCAGACAAGATACAGTGGCGATATCCATGCGTAATGGGCTGGAATTTATCGTCGCTTTCCTCGGTGCTACTATGGACGCTAAAATTGGCGCGCCCTTGAATCCCAATTATAAGGAAAAGGAGTTCAATTTTTATTTGAATGACCTGAAATCTAAGGCGATTTGCGTCCCAAAGGGTACCACAAAGTTACAGAGTTCTGAAATTCTAAAATCTGCCTCCACGTTTGGATGTTTTATCGTAGAGCTGGCCTTCGATGCGACCAGGTTTAGGGTAGAGTATGATATATACTCTCCAGAGGACAACTACAAAAGGGTTATTTACCGGTCTTTGAACAACGCCAAATTTGTCAACACAAATCCCGTTAAATTCCCTGGGTTTGCCCGTTCCAGTGACGTCGCCCTGATTTTGCATACCAGTGGTACCACCTCCACTCCAAAAACGGTGCCTTTGTTACATTTGAACATTGTGAGAAGCACGTTGAACATTGCTAACACTTACAAGCTAACGCCCTTGGACAGATCTTATGTCGTGATGCCTCTTTTCCACGTCCATGGGTTAATTGGTGTTTTACTTTCCACTTTTAGAACTCAGGGTTCTGTTGTGGTTCCCGATGGATTCCATCCAAAGTTATTCTGGGACCAATTTGTTAAGTACAACTGTAATTGGTTCAGTTGCGTTCCCACAATAAGCATGATTATGCTGAACATGCCCAAACCAAACCCTTTCCCACACATTAGATTCATCAGATCGTGTTCTTCTGCTTTGGCTCCAGCAACGTTCCATAAGCTGGAGAAGGAATTCAATGCACCTGTCTTGGAGGCCTATGCGATGACCGAAGCATCACATCAAATGACCTCAAACAATCTGCCTCCAGGAAAGAGAAAGCCTGGTACTGTGGGCCAGCCACAAGGAGTCACCGTCGTCATTCTAGATGACAATGACAATGTCTTGCCCCCGGGCAAAGTCGGCGAAGTTTCCATCAGAGGCGAAAACGTCACTTTGGGATATGCTAATAATCCAAAAGCTAACAAGGAGAACTTCACTAAGAGAGAGAACTATTTCAGAACCGGTGACCAAGGTTATTTCGACCCTGAGGGGTTTTTGGTCCTTACAGGCAGAATCAAAGAGCTTATCAACAGGGGTGGTGAAAAGATTTCACCCATTGAGCTCGACGGCATTATGCTATCGCATCCAAAGATCGATGAAGCCGTTGCATTTGGTGTTCCCGACGATATGTACGGCCAAGTAGTTCAAGCCGCCATTGTTTTGAAGAAGGGAGAAAAAATGACTTACGAAGAATTGGTGAACTTCTTAAAGAAGCACCTTGCCTCTTTCAAAATTCCAACCAAGGTGTACTTTGTTGATAAGCTACCAAAAACCGCTACAGGTAAAATCCAGAGAAGAGTTATCGCAGAAACTTTTGCTAAGAGCAGCAGAAATAAGAGTAAGTTGTAGGCAGTATCCTGCACAATTTTATGCTCTCTGAAAGCTTCTATCTGGCACCCGTTTATATACGCCAATACTTATGTATTTTATCTATCTAATGAAACCACAGTATTTATCATGCCTAAGCTGATTCTTTTTCGTCGCGGCTGTTTCCGGGGTCTGTTTTCCGAGACTTCGAAGTGGGAGAACATGCAAAAGAGACGAGTCTTCAACTAAGAAGTTCTCCGTCATTAAAAGTCATGCGTTTGCACGTTTGCAATAAAAAGAGGTGTATCTACATATACAGGTTAACGATTGCAACAGCGACTCTTGATATTATCTCTGTCAAGTTTCTTCCTTTTGTTAGACTAATTTAGTATCATATACACACTCGGACGTTAAATTCCGCCTCCCTCATAACAGTTCCTGTGTTTGTTCATTGATAATCGATCGCAGTTTAGTAAGTTCTTTTACTTTTGCAATAATTTTGTTCAACATGTTTTCCAGACTGCCAACATCATTGGCCAGAAATGTTGCACGTCGTGCCCCAACTTCTTTTGTAAGACCCTCTGCAGCAGCAGCAGCATTGAGATTCTCATCAACAAAGACGATGACCGTCAGAGAGGCCTTGAATAGTGCCATGGCGGAAGAATTGGACCGTGATGATGATGTCTTCCTTATTGGTGAAGAAGTTGCACAATATAACGGGGCTTATAAGGTGTCAAAGGGTTTATTGGACAGGTTCGGTGAACGTCGTGTGGTTGACACACCTATTACCGAATACGGGTTCACAGGTTTGGCCGTTGGTGCCGCTTTGAAGGGTTTGAAGCCAATTGTAGAGTTTATGTCGTTCAATTTCTCTATGCAAGCTATCGATCATGTTGTCAATTCCGCTGCAAAGACTCACTACATGTCTGGTGGTACTCAAAAATGTCAAATGGTCTTCAGAGGTCCCAATGGTGCTGCAGTGGGTGTTGGTGCTCAACATTCACAGGACTTTTCTCCTTGGTACGGTTCCATTCCAGGGTTAAAGGTCCTTGTCCCTTATTCTGCTGAAGATGCTAGGGGTTTGTTAAAGGCCGCCATCAGAGATCCAAACCCTGTTGTATTTTTAGAGAACGAATTGTTGTACGGTGAATCTTTTGAAATCTCAGAAGAAGCTTTATCCCCTGATTTCACCTTGCCATACAAGGCTAAGATCGAAAGAGAAGGTACCGATATTTCCATTGTTACGTACACAAGAAACGTTCAGTTTTCTTTGGAAGCCGCTGAAATTCTACAAAAGAAATATGGTGTCTCTGCAGAAGTTATCAACTTGCGTTCTATTAGACCTTTAGATACTGAAGCTATCATCAAAACTGTCAAGAAGACAAACCACTTGATTACTGTTGAATCCACTTTCCCATCATTTGGTGTTGGTGCTGAAATTGTCGCCCAAGTTATGGAGTCTGAAGCCTTTGATTACTTGGATGCTCCAATCCAAAGAGTTACTGGTGCCGATGTTCCAACACCTTACGCTAAAGAATTAGAAGATTTCGCTTTCCCTGATACTCCAACCATCGTTAAAGCTGTCAAAGAAGTCTTGTCAATTGAATAAATAAATTTCAATCGAATAGGAAGGAGAGAAAGAAGGAGATAGGGAACTTTTTTCCCTGTACCCTACACTTTCTACCCTCTTCGCGGAAATAGTACTAATGAGAAAAACATAAATAATATTTTGCTAATCAAGACATGTATGGCGTACTGGTTATTAGTAGATATATAACTGCAAATACACACATACATACAATGTATATATTTTGTTTTTACAAAATTGAATGAGATAAGTACTGTGCACATTGAATGAGTTCCTGTTTCATGGTTAGAATACGCACATATTTATTTTCTTTTTTTTCTTTTCGACGACAGGCTGAATGAAAGAAAGAAAATAAAGATACTCTGGCATGCGAAAATAAGTGAAAAATAAATCGGCTATAATGCGTAAGCTAATGTGGGAAGCAGAAGCAAGACCTAAACGTTTGGTGAGGCAGTATAATATACCATAGTTATAGGGGGATAAAACAAAAGTAGGCATGGAACCTAAGCGAAAGAGCGGGTCACTAGCCAAGCATGATTTGCCGCAATTTTATCTTTTAATTATGTTATATTTGGCTCAAGGCATACCTGTAGGATTGGCCTTCGGTACCGTACCGTTTCTACTGAAATCTTTAGCAAAGGAGACCTCGTTTACATCACTGGGAATTTTCTCTATGGCTACATATCCATATTCTTTAAAGATCATATGGTCACCAATAGTAGACTCACTGTACAACAAGCGCATCGGTAGAAGAAGATCATGGATCATTCCAGTACAATTTGTTAGTGGATTTGTGCTATGGGCATTAGGGTGGTGCATTTCACAAGGCATAATCTTCGATGGTGTCGACGATGCGTTCCATAATCGCGGTAATGGCACTTTACACAGTGTCAGTATAAAAAATTTGACGTGGTGGTTTGGCCTGTTAGTTTTTCTGTGTGCCACTCAAGACATCGCAGTTGATGGTTGGGCGTTGACGATTTTGTCCAAAGAATCCCTATCATATGCGTCTACCGCGCAAACAATAGGTTTGAATATTGGTTATTTTATGTCATTTACCATTTTCCTGTCGTTGAATTCCTCTGATTTCGCCAATAAGTATTTCAGAAACATCCCACTGGATCACGGGTTCATTAGTCTTGGTGGGTACATGAAATTCTCGGGCATGCTTTACATTGTAATAACCATATATATCATCTTTTGCACCAAGGAAAAACCCTACGTAGAGTATTTGCCCAAAGTGGAGCCCATAAATACAAGTGACGGAGGGTCGAAGCCGATAAGTATTGAGTATGACGACGGTGATGTGGTGTCAACTCAGAATACAAGCAGTATAAAGTACATTTACCGCTGCTTTATAAAAGTGTTGAAATTGAAGTCCGTAAGAAGCCTAGCCTTCATTCACATGATTTCGAAATTTGCCTTTCAATGCAACGAAGCCGCCACAAACCTGAAACTACTAGAGCAAGGCTTCAAAAGAGAAGACTTGGCTGTGACAGTACTCATAGACCTGCCGTTCGAAATCATATTTGGGTACTATGTTGTTAAATGGAGCTCCGACAAGGACCCCATGATTCGTGACAATAGAAGATTAAGAAACAGCACGGGCACTAACAAGGTCATCAAGTTCTTAGTTGGGGATGCCGGCGTTTTAACACCATGGTTGTGGGGCTTTTTGGGCCGTCTGGCAGCCGCAGTCTTGGGAAGTTACGTGGTGAAGCAATTCCCCAAGGATGGTGAAATATCCACGGGTTATTTTTGTCTCGTGATATTCCAGCACCTCTTAGGTTCCTTCATGAATACTGTCCAGTTCATTGGAATATCGGCCTTCCATACAAGAGTTGCAGACCCCGTGCTGGGTGGCACATATATGACATTGTTAAATACCCTCAGCAACTTCGGTGGGACATGGCCGCGGTTAATCATTATGTCCATGATCAACTACTTTACCGTGTATCAGTGCACTATTCCTGGCACAAATAAAGTATACGTAACTCACGGCGGCAGCATGCAAGCGTGCACCGAGCTTTTGAATGGCACCGTGACCATCCTGCGTGACGGCTATTACATCACCAATCTCATATGTATTGTAGTCGGACTTTTCCTATATTTTGGATATTTGAAAAGGAAAATCCTCCATTTACAAAGTCTGCCAATCAGTTCCTGGAGATGTACGTAACGACCCCTCAAACAAGAATTGTACGACATTACGTTCAAGAAAATTTTAACGAGTATCGTAATATTTACAAGATCTTTTTATGTACTACAGGAAGCAGAAACAAAATGAGTATCAATACCAGTGTAAATCTGTTAATGAGAATCATCACATTATCCCAGTTTTTTCCATGCAAGGGAAAAATGTACTATACGACATTTCTATACTTTAATTATCAATTAAGGTCATCTTTCTGTACGAAAACTAACTACGATTGTCACTAACGACGTGTCCCTTACCCGACGCAGCTGCTGATAGCGTACCGCACAGGCACAGCCAGCTCTTCTGTAATTGGCAGAGAGGGGTCCTTCCTGCGGAAGACGCCGCAAAGGCACATATGACTAACCTTTTTTTTTCGCAATTAATTTTCTAATAGTTTTTCATTTTTTTTTTTACAATTTTGGCAGTTACGTCTCGAGCTATTTATTATAAGAGTCAGAATTGGCGCAGGGAGTGTTAAGTAAGAAGTACTCCCCATCGGTTATTTCCTATTGTGTTTCTGTGATTTTTAGTCTTTTTTTCTTTTCTCTTACTTTCGGTATCCTTACTTGATTACATACATAAACAAGCCCCTCTTTTCTTCCAAACTCTTGTAGCTTACTATTTGTGGCCCGTCATTTGAGTTTGATTTTTTTGCCAATTACTATATTGCAAAATAAAGGACAGTTACTAGGAGAGAAAATAAGAGACATAGAGAACAAAATAAAATATGAGCAGTAGCAAGAAATTGGCCGGTCTTAGGGACAATTTCAGTTTGCTCGGCGAAAAGAATAAGATCTTGGTCGCCAATAGAGGTGAAATTCCGATTAGAATTTTTAGATCTGCTCATGAGCTGTCTATGAGAACTATCGCCATATACTCCCACGAGGACCGTCTTTCAATGCATAGGTTGAAGGCGGACGAAGCGTATGTTATCGGGGAGGAGGGCCAGTATACACCTGTGGGTGCTTACTTGGCAATGGACGAGATCATCGAAATTGCAAAGAAGCATAAGGTGGATTTCATCCATCCAGGTTATGGGTTCTTGTCTGAAAATTCGGAATTTGCCGACAAAGTAGTGAAGGCCGGTATCACTTGGATTGGCCCTCCAGCTGAAGTTATTGACTCTGTGGGTGACAAAGTCTCTGCCAGACACTTGGCTGCAAGAGCTAACGTTCCTACCGTTCCCGGTACTCCAGGACCTATCGAAACTGTGCAAGAGGCACTTGACTTCGTTAATGAATACGGCTACCCGGTGATCATTAAGGCCGCCTTTGGTGGTGGTGGTAGAGGTATGAGAGTCGTTAGAGAAGGTGACGACGTGGCAGATGCCTTTCAACGTGCTACCTCCGAAGCCCGTACTGCCTTCGGTAATGGTACCTGCTTTGTGGAAAGATTCTTGGACAAGCCAAAGCATATTGAAGTTCAATTGTTGGCAGATAACCACGGAAACGTGGTTCATCTTTTCGAAAGAGACTGTTCTGTGCAAAGAAGACACCAAAAAGTTGTCGAAGTCGCTCCAGCAAAGACTTTGCCCCGTGAAGTTCGTGACGCTATTTTGACAGATGCTGTTAAATTAGCTAAGGTATGTGGTTACAGAAACGCAGGTACCGCCGAATTCTTGGTTGACAACCAAAACAGACACTATTTCATTGAAATTAATCCGAGAATTCAAGTGGAGCATACCATCACTGAAGAAATCACCGGTATTGACATTGTTTCTGCCCAAATCCAGATTGCCGCAGGTGCCACTTTGACTCAACTAGGTCTATTACAGGATAAAATCACCACCCGTGGGTTTTCCATCCAATGTCGTATTACCACTGAAGATCCCTCTAAGAATTTCCAACCGGATACCGGTCGCCTGGAGGTCTATCGTTCTGCCGGTGGTAATGGTGTGAGATTGGACGGTGGTAACGCTTATGCAGGTGCTACTATCTCGCCTCACTACGACTCAATGCTGGTCAAATGTTCATGCTCTGGTTCTACTTATGAAATCGTCCGTAGGAAGATGATTCGTGCCCTGATCGAATTCAGAATCAGAGGTGTTAAGACCAACATTCCCTTCCTATTGACTCTTTTGACCAATCCAGTTTTTATTGAGGGTACATACTGGACGACTTTTATTGACGACACCCCACAACTGTTCCAAATGGTATCGTCACAAAACAGAGCGCAAAAACTGTTACACTATTTGGCAGACTTGGCAGTTAACGGTTCTTCTATTAAGGGTCAAATTGGCTTGCCAAAATTAAAATCAAATCCAAGTGTCCCCCATTTGCACGATGCTCAGGGCAATGTCATCAACGTTACAAAGTCTGCACCACCATCCGGATGGAGGCAAGTGCTACTAGAAAAGGGGCCAGCTGAATTTGCCAGACAAGTTAGACAGTTCAATGGTACTTTATTGATGGACACCACCTGGAGAGACGCTCATCAATCTCTACTTGCAACAAGAGTCAGAACCCACGATTTGGCTACAATCGCTCCAACAACCGCACATGCCCTTGCAGGTGCTTTCGCTTTAGAATGTTGGGGTGGTGCTACATTCGACGTTGCAATGAGATTCTTGCATGAAGATCCATGGGAACGTCTGAGAAAATTAAGATCCCTGGTGCCTAATATTCCATTCCAAATGTTATTACGTGGTGCCAACGGTGTGGCTTACTCTTCATTACCTGACAATGCTATTGACCATTTTGTCAAGCAAGCCAAGGATAATGGTGTTGATATATTTAGAGTCTTTGATGCCTTGAATGATTTAGAACAATTAAAAGTTGGTGTGAATGCTGTCAAGAAGGCCGGTGGTGTTGTCGAAGCTACTGTTTGTTACTCTGGTGACATGCTTCAGCCAGGTAAGAAATACAACTTAGACTACTACCTAGAAGTTGTTGAAAAAATAGTTCAAATGGGTACACATATCTTGGGTATTAAGGATATGGCAGGTACTATGAAACCGGCCGCTGCCAAATTATTAATTGGCTCCCTAAGAACCAGATATCCGGATTTACCAATTCATGTTCACAGTCATGACTCCGCAGGTACTGCTGTTGCGTCTATGACTGCATGTGCCCTAGCAGGTGCTGATGTTGTCGATGTAGCTATCAATTCAATGTCGGGCTTAACTTCCCAACCATCAATTAATGCACTGTTGGCTTCATTAGAAGGTAACATTGATACTGGGATTAACGTTGAGCATGTTCGTGAATTAGATGCATACTGGGCCGAAATGAGACTGTTGTATTCTTGTTTCGAGGCCGACTTGAAGGGACCAGATCCAGAAGTTTACCAACACGAAATCCCAGGTGGTCAATTGACTAACTTGTTATTCCAAGCTCAACAACTGGGTCTTGGTGAACAATGGGCTGAAACTAAAAGAGCTTACAGAGAAGCCAATTACCTACTGGGAGATATTGTTAAAGTTACCCCAACTTCTAAGGTTGTCGGTGATTTAGCTCAATTCATGGTTTCTAACAAACTGACTTCCGACGATATTAGACGTTTAGCTAATTCTTTGGACTTTCCTGACTCTGTTATGGACTTTTTTGAAGGTTTAATTGGTCAACCATACGGTGGGTTCCCAGAACCATTAAGATCTGATGTATTGAGAAACAAGAGAAGAAAGTTGACGTGCCGTCCAGGTTTAGAATTAGAACCATTTGATCTCGAAAAAATTAGAGAAGACTTGCAGAACAGATTCGGTGATATTGATGAATGCGATGTTGCTTCTTACAATATGTATCCAAGGGTCTATGAAGATTTCCAAAAGATCAGAGAAACATACGGTGATTTATCAGTTCTACCAACCAAAAATTTCCTAGCACCAGCAGAACCTGATGAAGAAATCGAAGTCACCATCGAACAAGGTAAGACTTTGATTATCAAATTGCAAGCTGTTGGTGACTTAAATAAGAAAACTGGGCAAAGAGAAGTGTATTTTGAATTGAACGGTGAATTAAGAAAGATCAGAGTTGCAGACAAGTCACAAAACATACAATCTGTTGCTAAACCAAAGGCTGATGTCCACGATACTCACCAAATCGGTGCACCAATGGCTGGTGTTATCATAGAAGTTAAAGTACATAAAGGGTCTTTGGTGAAAAAGGGCGAATCGATTGCTGTTTTGAGTGCCATGAAAATGGAAATGGTTGTCTCTTCACCAGCAGATGGTCAAGTTAAAGATGTTTTCATTAGGGATGGTGAAAGTGTTGACGCATCAGATTTGTTGGTTGTCCTAGAAGAAGAAACCCTACCCCCATCCCAAAAAAAGTAATTTTTACTCGTTAATTATATTTTATGACATCTGAAAATACTAGCTGTACTATATATGGCGTATATTTTATCTAGTTATGTTCCCATGTATATTTAAATGCCAAATAGAAAGTAATCAAACACTTTCGATGAAATACGTGCTAACTGTGTTTCTTCCTTAATGCTTTCACTTACCATGTCTCCATTCTCCATTTTCTTCTTGAGTGAAAATGTGAGTTTATAACGCTCAAGTACGTTAACTACTCTATTTAATATCGTACGGGATTTTTGATCGACTGTAGGTTTTCTTCTTAGACCATTCCAGCGCCCGGGTATTTAACCAAACGCTACGGATGCACAATAACTTACAATAAGCTCATCATTAGTCTTGAATTGCATCCAAAGTTCACCAATATTTTGCTGCGGACTTGGCGCAAACGAATTATTTATATAACAATAAACATGGTCCATTTTCAGCCGTCTCTTAAGAAATAAAATAACCATTGCAAAAGACTGTGACATTGATATTTTACAAACAGATGGTTTTAACTGCCCAATAGAACCAATGGGCTGAAATTTTATCTGTATCTTTTGTATGTTTTTTTCGTCTTTATGGCTTTTTTGTTTGCTTGTTTGTGCATTCGTTTTGATTGTCTCTTCCTGTTCATAAGTGCCACTAGAGGAATCTTCAACTTGCTGGTCGACAGAAATGTCACTCGCCAAACCAAGCTGAGACAATCTCCTGCTAAAAAGTTCCAATCTATTTTGAACGGTATGAGGAGATGATCTTAATTCTTGATTATTTCTGGATCTTTCCATTGCCGTTCCATTATTTGTGGATATGATGGAGCTTTCGTCACTTTCTGTTTCATTTTCGCTCTCTAGGATCCTACTCATACTGTCATTGGTTCACTCTACTGTAGAATATACAGTTAGGGATGTACGTTTATTTCTTCAGCTCAAGTAGCTTTCTGTCAAACACTAAGCGGGCATCCTTCATAAGTACGATTCTTTAAATTTGACAATGTAAAGGAAAAAAATAAAGACTAATTGCCGGTGAACATTATTAACAAATAAACACTGAAAAAGAAAATCACCCTAGACATTCAATACGATACTCAGACACTAATGGAACCAATTGATGACTTACTTTTTGAGGTTACTGACGCGTTCAAAACTCAGAAGGAGGATCTTCTTGAGTTGGTAACATTGATTGATATATATGGCGAGCAAGTTAACCAAGAGGGGAGCTATGAAGAAAAGACGAGATTCATTGAAACTTTGAATACATTGTTAGAGGATAATCCGAGTACTACTGGTGAAATCGGTTGGGATCTGCCTAAGGGATTATTGAAGTTCTTGTCAAAGGATAATGTCGATGTAAATGGAAGACTAGGTACGAATATGATTGTCCAAGGTGTAATGAAGTGTTTCTATGCCATCTCAATCCAAGGCGAGCCCAAAAAATGTTTAATTACTGGGTTGGAGTTGCTTTCATCCCTTTGTTCAAAAGATTTTTCCAAGAGTGATCAACAGAATAAGGAAGACTTTGTTGATAAAAAGGCCAATACGTTACCTCCTGAAGGAGTAATCGAAAATTCCTCTAATAGAAAAGATTTTCCATCCTACGGTGAAAGCAAGAGTTCAAATGAATTTTTCTTGAAGTTGAAATCCTACATTTTATTTGAATTCATAGGGGCGAGTCTGAAAAGGATTTCTACTCTGTTTCCTTCGAAATATCTGGGAGCTGCTGTGTCAACAATTGAGAAATTTGTGTATAGTCATGCGGACACTTTTGAAGATGCCCTTTTCCTTCTTCGTAGGGTGTACACATTCTGCAGGAACTATATTCCCCCTGATCCACCAAAAGATATACAATTGAACGAAGATTTTACTCGAGAGATGTTTGATAAAGTTGTGGAGGAAGAAAGTGAATTACAGGTTAGACTGTTGCGTAGGCTTTGTACTTTTGGTATTTCGACACCCATAAAAACTGTCACCACCAATGCCGACGTGAAATACTATTGTGCACTAAATCAACAGAAGTTTGAATTATCTGCATATTACACCGAATATCTTGAGCTATTTTGCAGGTATTACCAAATGGCGTTCTCGCTTGATGTTGATATAGAGGGAGAATTTCAGAATGTGATAGAAGAATGTAGGATTATTTATAAGTCTGTACCCCAGGAGATTTCTGCTGTTAATGATGAAGCAAAGTTGGTTTTGGAAAGAATGGTATATAAATTGGCTTATACATTTGAAGTACAAAAGGCCGCTAAAGAAAAAAATGTTGGTTTGGACTATAATGGTGTAATATTATTTTCTGGTATCCACTATTTGGAAACCAATCAACATTTAGTAAAGGAAATGAATATAACGGATGCCATTTATCTCTACTTGAGATTTACAACTCCATCATTATATTCTAAAGTTTACTATAATGTAGCAGTTGAATCAGTTAGTCGCTACTGGCTATGGTATGCCATTACAACCGAGCCCTTGGAGGATGTAAAAAAAGAATTGAAGAATCTTTCAGTGTTTGTTACAAAAACATTATTGCATGTTCTACTTCAAAAGAACTGTATTCAGGTCAATCAGCAGTTAAGAATGATAACTTTCACTCTTCTCACCAGATTACTATGTTTAATACCTGAAAAAGTTGCATTTGAGTTTATCTTAGATGTGCTTAAGACATCTCCCCTTCCATTGGCTAAGACGTCCGTATTATGTGTTTTTAAAGACCTTTCAAGGCGACGCATCTCCACCAAGGATAACGATTCTGAGACGGATTTGATTGTCGAAAAATTATCCAAACTGAAGGTCAATGATAGTAACAAAGCTCAGCAAAGTAACATCAGACATTATATCCAACTAGATTCTTCCAAAATGAAAGCTGTTCATGACTGTTGTCTGCAGACTATCCAAGATTCATTTACGGCAGATGCCAAGAAGAGTGATATATTATTACTGCTAACTTACTTGAATATTTTCATTGTGCTAAAAAAAACATGGGATGAAGATCTACTGAAGATTGTTTGTTCGAAGATTGATTCTAATTTGAAGTCAGTCGAACCTGATAAACTTCCGAAGTATAAGGAAATTGTGGATAAAAACGAATCTCTAAATGACTATTTTACTGGTATAAAATGAAGTTCTTATCTATTTCATTTTTCCACCAAGATATTGAACATGCCATACTCGTTTCTGGTTTTATAGTCAAGTTTATAGATTCTCTAAGGTGAAATTATCTATTTTTTCTTTCACCATATTATCGGATATAGATACATGGATAGAAAAGCATTCGCTCGGAAAAATCTTCATATAAACTGACTATATACTTTCAGATATAGGCACACTTTGTTTCATTTTTTATGTCGTTCAGGGATTTTGGAAAATCTCTGACACAATGCTTATTTATTTTTAACACCACCTCTTTTCATGGTACCATTTGCACGCTCCAAACTTGCATAGTGACCTTTTTCGATTAATGGACCAAAGTAAACAAAAAAACCGTCCTTGGTGGCAGCACGCTGTTCCTCCCACAATAACTCCGAATCATCAATGAACGGATCTTCAACGTCATATTTACCAATCAAATTTTTACCTTTCATAGGATGCGACTTCTTCTTCGGAGAGATGGTGGTAGTTACAGTATTAGTTTCTGTATCTATTTCCCCTTCATCTTCTTCCATATCCTCATCATCATCAAGTTCTATTACATCTCCTTCTTCATCTTTTTCCTTTTCTAGTGAGCCGTTAGAATGATCGGATAATTGCATTAATAAATTTCTTTTAGAGTCCTTAAGTTGTGCTAGTTCTTTACTTTTCGGGTGATACTTCTCTTTTATTAAAGTTGATAAATTAAAAATAACCTGACCGTTTTCGTCTAGGTAGTCGTTTGTATCAGCTTGATACAATGGAACGTCAATCAATATCGAGGGTTCCTTTGCTTTGGTTTCTGCCGTTTGTAGAATTTTTGGTGGACTGACTGTCGGTGCGGCTACTAACCTTTTTGGGGATTTTGCAGTTGGTTCCTTTCTAACGTTGCTGGTAGAGTTTTTTGCTTCCGTGCTATTTCCACCTTTATCTTTTTCTTTCTCAGTGGCTTTGATAGAAGATAAAGAGCTATTTTCCTTCTTAACAGTGTTCAATTTGGAGCCGGCATTTGACTCTTTCTTTATGGCTGATGTAGTCTTGTTCGAAGAGTGTTTTTTTCTGGTGGAATCGTTACTATTGCTAGCAGCTTTTTTTGATGTCTTGGTCGTTGTTGGCTTTGGTAGTATTGCTGATGCTGAACTTGATTTTTTAGCTTTTTCAGACGTAGGCTTTTTGCTGGAGCCAATATTAGAATCACTGTTTGTAACTGAGCTAATGCTGCGTTTTAAAGACACCTTTTCTGCAGGAGCTTTTGTTAGAGCAGCTTTCAAAGAATTAGTGGACTTGTTAAATTTTCCCAGAGATTGTGCAGTGCTTTCAACATCCAAATTTACGGGAGAACTAGTTTTTGCTATGAGTATTCCTGGTGTATTATCACCTAAATGAGGATCCTTTGCAATTGTACCATCCATATTCTGTGTTGGCAAGATAACTTTGGGCGTTAAAGATTTATTTCTGGGAGAGCTTGGGGGTTTTATTAGTGATTCAATGCTATTTCCCTCTGTATGGAGTTCTGCATAAGCCGATGGAATATTATTACTGGCGGCATTACTATTTTTGTTGCCATTAGTATCGTTTATATGCAAAGTTTTACTATCTTCATTGGAGGATATAGTTAACAAGGATGATATTTTTAGTTGCTTAGCAGCAAAGGAAGAAGATCCTCTTTCTGGGGTGTTTTTATTATCCATATTTTTATTGTTTTGTCTCTTTTCCTCTGTATCAGTCTTGTTAGTAGTCATGACGGGGGATGGTGAATGCTGATATAGTTCTACAGTATTTTTATTAAATCGATTCGTTGGTATCCCCATCGGGTTTGTACTGGAGGAAGAGGGTCCTGACGGAGAAGTTGAAGAGGAACCAGAAATTATAATGGGAGACGGAGACGCACCTTTTACGTAGTTTCTGTTTTTCGCTAATTCTTCAGCGATGTTGGGTATTTTCCTGTTCGTTTTTTTGTTTGAAAATTTATTGAAAAGATCCTCAGAATCACTTCCTGTTTCTTTTTTGATACTGTTATCGGTGTTTAGAACTTCAGCATTAGTATCTGTTTGCGTTTGCATTTTGCCACTCGATTTTGTCTGTTTACTACCACTTTTAGAGTTATCAAGGACAATTGCTATCATAAATATAATTGTTAATGAGAATGATCTAAAACACCCCTAACGAAGGGCGGATAATTGAAAATAAAGCCAGAACATACCTTTTTGGTCCATTTCCAATCGTTTGAATATGGTCGTGAAGGTTAATGCTGTTCGTTTAAATCGTTTCAGAATGCAAAATTAACCGCATCAGTCTCTGCATTGTGTGTACATTCGCCTGACATATTTTGTTTTATTTTCCACGACAAGAAAAAAAGATATACATATACGCGACAATAGCAAAAGTCAGAGTTTAATAAGTTGAATATACAAAATAGAATATATAAATGTTTTCAAAACAAGTATATACGCTTAAATGTCTACAAAATACTTAAAACCATATAAATGAACAATATTTTCTTTTAGTCATTGTAAAAGATTTTTTTTTTTTTGAGGGAGAGGGAAACAGCGGGAAAAGACAACGTTGCAAGCCTCACATGGCGATACTGCCTCTCTGTCTTCTTGCGGATTGCGGATCCACTTCTTTATTCCCTGTTTGTTTCCTTGCTAATAAGTTGATGATGTCTGTCAATGAGACCACACCGATCAACTTACCCGTTCTATATTCCTTTTCGAATAGGTTTGGTGTGTTTGTTGAGGAGGCGGGACTTGGTGGTGGGATCGCGATGGCCGAAGAACGTGGGGATGGCGGGTCTTCCATTGCTGTCATCAACGGAGAGTGGGAGTTGAGGGATGTTGAAGAGGATGACTTTGACATTGGAGTCGCACCATTAGCAGACGATTGAGCGGTGGCAGAAACTGCATTGGCTGCAGTATTAGCAGCTGTTAAATTTGTGGATGACGCCGAGGTTGACGACTCCGGCGGTTGTACGATCCATAGTCTGTGAGACTTTGTAGCAACTAACTTGGCAAGAGTCCTTGCTAGTGAACTACTGGGGTATACGTGAAAAATGGGGAAAGAATCTTTACCCGTTTCTAATCCTCTGGAGTTTAAAATGACAGAAATGAAATGGCGACATGTCTTATGTAGTAAGGGGTATTGGGAGGTTCTTGTGACATGTTTTACGTCCGTTACCGATATGTTACCTAGCAAATTATCTTGTTTGTCAATGACTGCAATGGAAGAAATTCTTTCCACATGCATTTTATAAAGGCCCATGATTAAGGGCTCCTCGCCTTGAATAGAGATGACACGGGATTGTCTTGAAGTTGGCTTAGATTGAATATTGAGAACACCGATGTGCAAATCTTGTAATGAGGAGTTTAATAGAGGTTCTAAGCTTGTAAAAGATCTAGCGTTGTCCCAAAGATACTTTATCAAACGACGTTGGGACAAAATACCTTTAACTTTGGTCATTTCTTCGTTTGTTATCGCTACACGATGAACACCCGAACCGAGAATCCCCATCACCGTGGACAAACTCTCATTCTCCGGCAGCTTATAGAACGGATTCTTAGGAGTTAGTTTCACCATTTCGCCCACTGGTACGGGTTTTCCATTCTGGCAATCTGCAGTAAGTTGTTTGTTGCTGACGGTGATTTTATTCAAAACCAGCAAAAGGTACGAATTAAGGTCATTGTAGTCGAAAGTAAAACAGTTCATGTCGCCGGGGAAAGATTCCACGGGAATAGAGTTTAGATGATACTTGATCAAAGTGTTGAATGCCTCCTCTACCGATATGGAACCTGGAACAAAAATAAGCTTATTCTGTTCGATCAATTGCGACAACGGTATGTGTTGCCATTTTTGGGCGTGCACACATGACAGACACTGCGATGGCGTCTGGGTCATAGGAACAGCTGATAGTTTGAATTGAGGCTTTTCATCGCGCAAGGGGGCGGGTGTAGCAGCACTACCTGGACCAGGCGCTGCCGCTGTTGCTGTTGGCGGCGTGGACTCTTCTGGTTGTTCCTTGTCGTCTGTATCGTTCACTTGAACGTGGGGCAGCAATGGCGGAGTAGACAGCATCTCCACAATGGATGCATGTCTAGAAGTTGGAAGGTTGTTGGAAGAATTGCTTTGGCTTGGAGGGAACGTGTTCGAAGTAGAAGCCATGTTGTGTGAAGGAAGAAACGGTAATTGTTCTATAAGTGTTTATAGTTATTATAGTTGGGTTGTGTGCCTGATCTTGCCTGATAAGATAGAAGAAAAGTTGATCTTAACAGGCATTGTTGTTCGTTCTCCAACCCCTATATATGCGAAATATATACAAAATCCCAGTAGATTTTCTCTACACAATAGAAAGGACGCGCCCCTTAAAAGAGGAGGCCCTGTCGCTCAAGACGAGCAGTACTCGCTAAGCAACCGTTCTCTGGGAGGGAACTGCAAGGAACAGTTCTGTTCTTGAAACATGACCTTGAAAAGATCCAGCAGACGTTTTACGTCGATGTTGTGGCAGTGCTGAATGCCGAAGAGGTCTGTGCAGCGTCTGGCCCAATCCATGCGGTACTTGACATCCTTGTCGTCTGGTGCCAGCAGCCTAATTCCTCTTCTTAGCTCACCTAGTTTGACGACAGCGTCCTCCAGCGCCAGATCCCCCATTTGTGTGAATAAGTTACGGATCTCATCTCTTATTAGAGCGCCAAAGCGCGGAGAAAGGCCGTTGGTAGAGATCAGAATCTGTAGACGGTCTCCTATCTCCAGGTTGGCGCCGAAATAAAAGTCACAGAGATCAGGTTTGTCCGCCACATTGACCAGCTGCTGCTTACCGAATCTTTCCTTACAAAGGTGATATATTCTTGCGCTTTCAGGGTGGTCGGGTATACAGGTCATTATTATGTACCACGCGTCGTTCTCGTCTTCTAGGTCGAGGTATTCGTCTTTGAAGTCACTGCGGATATACTCGTAAATCTCATTCTTCGTGGAGTCCCAGTTCGGATTGATAAAGCGTTTAGCGTCTTCTCTGTAGTCGGGCTGATCCTTGTTCTGGATGAATTTTCCAAATTTCGGAATAATGGATTTGTGTAGGTCAGGAGATACTAAAGTCAGCTTGCAACCTGTAGGTATCAGCTTATATAACCTTGTCAAGCCGACTTCTCCGCCTCCGATTAGTAGTATTCTCTTGTCTTTTAATTGATGGGCTAGCTGTAGCGATTTGACCATTTTTTATCCTATTATACACTCTCTTATTTTGCACACTTCATGAACAATGTATGGCAAAAATGTCTGGCACAGCCTTTTATTGAAGTAAATGTATATATATATATATGTGTGTGTGTCCATCATTTACATGCTACTGCCCGTAGTCATCGGACTTTGTAGCGATTTTCACATTTTTTTTCCGTCAGCATGGCTATTATAACACGTGAAATTATGACGCCAGCTTTTCGCATATATAGTTAATATAAAACACTTTGAAACGGAACTGTTTGAGTAAATAAATGTACTTAGATAGATAAAAATAGATAGGTAGTATAGAGGAAAAACAAATTTGATTAGAATTATGGATCGACAATTGACTAGGTTGTAACTGAAATGGCATTAATAGAAGAAACGTAAGAACGTAGAGACGCAGATAAAACTGCGGACAAGATTGAAATTTTCTTTATTTGTCTTTTGTAATCAATGTAGAAGAGAAGGATGAATTGGCGGAACATTGTTCCTATTAGGATGCTTGTTCATGATGCTCGATTTCGAATTATTGGAATTCGGGGCTATATTTAAGGGAGGAGTCATCATCCTGGACACGTCATACATATTTGCACCGTTTCCCATTCCGTATGGTACTGGATTTACGTTCATGTTCATGTTCATGTTAGAATTCATGATCATGTTTGTGTTAGGGTTTGTGTTCATGCTTGAGGCCGTTTTATTGCTGTTGCCATTGGGCAGTTGCATAGAAATTGACATCGCGTTCCCAAATTGAGGTAAGTTATTATTAGCATTGGAGAATTGGTTGCCCGTCGGATGGAGCGAGTATGAGGGACTTGAATATTGGTGTGGGTACAGAGCACCGTCTTCTTGCATATACGGGACATTAGATCTCTGCAGATTAACGAGGTCGCTATGGCTGCCATTCTTGTTCCTGTGATAATCGTAATTATTGTAGTTGTAATAGTTGTTGTGCGCCATTTGCTCCATAGAAAAGTTACCATCCTGTTGCTGCTGCTGCTGCTGCTGCTGATGTAAAAAGAGTCGCCTTTTATCTTCCGCATATTGTTCAAGAATTTGTTTGGAGTTATCGACTGAAGAAGCCGCAGATGGCGCTCTCAGGCCATTTGAGGACATATATTGGCTTGCCCCCATGATGGTCGAATTTGTTTTAGCATTTGAACTGGATGGGCGTCCCCATGATAATCTTATTGGACTGCCGCCCACAATAAAGCCTTGCAGGCCTTGTATTGAAGCTTCAGCATCAATCCTCTTCTCGAATTTAACAAACCCACAGTTTTTACCATTGGGAATCCTGACATTTAGAATGGGTCCAAAGGGTTTGAATAGTGAACGTAATTGAAATTCGGTAGTTTTTGGTACCAGTCCTCCCACAAAAACAGTAGTATTAGTGGGGTCTGTATTATAGGTGTTTGAAGGTAGTGAATCATTTACACGCATGTTTGAAATGCCGCCCTCATTCAAATGCATTGGAGGCGCGTTATGCAAGGCATTGAGAGGAAGCATGTTGCTATTGTTTTGAATGAGATTATTTGCAGTCTTAATCAAGAGAGGGCCATTATTATCCTCCTGATCTAGCTGCTGATGCTGTTGCTGCAATTGTTGTTGCTGTTGTTGTTGTTCCTGTAACTGCAGCATCATATTATTTCTTGGCGTGGCATAAGCGACTCTTAAGGCCCTCCCTTGAAACCATTTCCCACTCATCTCAATCAGTGCCCTGCGGCGCTCATCTTCATCACCGAATCTGACAAATCCAAAACAACGAGATGATCCTGTTAAAGGGTCAGTCATCACACGGACGGTTTTAACAGATTTGAACCTCGTTTGGAAAAGAGATAACAAATCAGCTTCAGTGGCGGTGGGAGAAAGATCACCAACAAACAAGGAAAATTCTGGGGTAGATGGTATAGAACTTTGTAAAGTAGCTCCAGACGCCCAATTCAATCTGAAAGTCCTTTTGAACGTTGGATTAGTTTGGGAGTTAGTTGTTGGGGAATAAAAATTAGGTAAAGGTGTAGCATTTAATGACAGGGCAAATTTAGCGTCCTTTTGAGTTTCAAATTCGACAAAACAATATCCGGCATGATGTAATTGAGTAGTGGAAGGATCAATGAAGGATATTCCATTAATATTAATCATTTGGGAATTATCTAACTGATCAGTGCTGTTTGATGCAGATTGCTGGTTTTCAGCATTCTCCTCACTTGTGTTGTTATTACTACTTGAGGTGGAGCTACAAGGAATCAACAAATTTTTTTTGGCTCTAATTAGTTTAACGATAACTTTTTTATCCAGTTTTGACCATATCTCCTCAATCGTGGCCTCGTCGAAGGACGGATCCAAATCTCCCATCCATAACGTTCTTGGGGGTTCAGTAGAAGTTTCCACTGTGGATGAAGGAGGCAATGGAATAATATATGGATTCTCCTGTCTTTGGGAGGCGTTAGCAACGTTAGACATCATTTGTGTAAATTTTTCAGGCAAAAATCGATGGCGAAGGATATGAAAAAGCTGTAATATTTAAAAGATCCAATAATAGTAAAAACAATATAAATCAGAACGAAAGGGAAAGAAAAAAGCCTCCTTTATTAATATTGGAACAGGAAGAGAATATCAAAAAATGAACCGGGAAAAAAATGGAATTACAATATATGACAATATAACAGATTCGATCACGAGAAATCAGAATATTTGGAACTAGGATATAACACGCAGATGGTTTTCCGTACAACTATGAAGAGTCAGAGAAAAAAAAAATAGTGAATAAGAATGGTAATCTCTTTTATTGCTTCTTTGTCGACTGCGTCTATGTATATTGGTTCTAAAGGGAACAGGGTATGATAACTAGATTGAATTACAAATATGCTTATTTTCACTTTTAATGGAGTGTATGAAGGTGCGAAACTGCTTGCTTGACTAAGATTTCGTCTTGAATACAAGTTTGGGGAACGCTTTTTGGAACGGCACTATCGCCCCTTCACAGCCGTTTGAAGCTGGTAGAAAATATTTTATCGTGTTGTACGGAGAAATTTAATGGTGTATCCAAATATTGTTAAAGGACTAATAGAAATGATAATGATTGATTTCATTAGCTATTATGGCAAGGGTCAACATCGTTGCAGTATAAGAAGCGATTGCTCTCATTTTTTTACGTGTCCTGTGTTGCTCTGTATTGTCTTGACTATTTGCGTGTTCATTTAAAGAAAAACCTCAGTATGGATAGAGACACTAAATTAGCTTTTAGGCTGAGGGGCAGTCATTCAAGAAGGACAGACGATATAGATGATGATGTTATTGTATTTAAGACGCCAAATGCTGTTTATAGAGAGGAGAACTCACCTATTCAATCTCCTGTTCAACCCATTTTGTCTTCACCAAAACTTGCGAATTCTTTCGAGTTTCCTATTACCACAAATAACGTAAATGCGCAGGACCGTCATGAACATGGGTATCAGCCCTTGGATGCAGAAGACTATCCCATGATTGACTCTGAAAATAAAAGTCCTATAAGCGAATCGCCGCAAAATGTTAGAAATGATGAAGACCTTACTACTCGTTACAATTTCGATGATATACCCATTAGACAGCTATCATCGTCTATCACTTCTGTGACCACAATTGATGTTTTATCTTCTTTATTCATAAACTTATTTGAAAATGATTTGATTCCGCAAGCTTTGAAGGATTTCAATAAAAGTGATGATGATCAATTTAGGAAACTATTGTACAAATTAGATCTGCGACTCTTTCAAACGATATCAGACCAAATGACCAGAGACTTGAAAGACATATTAGATATCAACGTGTCGAATAATGAGCTCTGTTACCAACTGAAGCAGGTACTTGCTCGAAAAGAAGATTTGAACCAGCAGATAATATCGGTACGAAATGAAATTCAAGAGTTGAAAGCCGGTAAAGACTGGCATGACTTACAAAATGAACAAGCCAAACTGAACGACAAAGTGAAGCTAAATAAGAGGCTAAATGATTTGACTTCTACTTTGCTAGGCAAATACGAGGGAGATCGCAAAATTATGAGCCAAGATAGCGAGGACGATTCAATACGGGATGACTCAAATATTCTGGATATTGCACATTTCGTAGACTTGATGGATCCATATAACGGACTTCTGAAAAAAATAAATAAAATTAATGAAAATCTTTCTAACGAATTACAACCAAGTCTATAGGGAATTGGTTCAAAAGATGTATATATATATATATATGTATATATGTATTACTTCCATACTAAGGAAGTTGTGTTATAAGGTCATTTTTATGTGGTAGACATACTTCATAGATATGCACAAATCTCTCTTTTTTTTTCTGTTGTCGCTATTAGCTTATCAAATTTGCATCATTTTCAAGTAACGCTGTGACCATTCTGTAGAAGTAGAAAAAGAATATGAGAAGGTAAAATCCCAATTTTAAAAAGCATTCAATTTTGCATCTACCCAATTTTCTGAAAATATCCGTGGCGTCCAGTAGATGTGTTTTCTTGTAGACTTTGCTTGCGTTATATGCTAGAACAGGGACATTCAAGAGAAATACGAACCAGTACCCGTTAAAAAGAAACAACGCAGAAATGAAAGCTTGTAGAATTGCCTCTGGTACACTCAACCTATTCACCCTCTTACACAGTTCGATTGAGTTGATATAGTCTGCTTCAAGATCACCATATAATATAGTAAAGTATATCTGGCAAATGGAATTCAAACAATTCAATATAAGACCCGTCACGAATAGCGATAATCCGGTTCCTGACATCTTTACTCTTGGCTTCGAACTTCTTGGTGCCTGCAGTTAGTTTTATCTTTAGTAAAAAATGATAATGAAAGTGCTTATATGAATAAAGGTATTAATGTCTTCGTATTTAGCAATGTAATTGAAAAATCATTCGTGGCCCACGACAATATTTCCAAATTATCACAGCTTTCGATAGAAGTGAACGATTTTGAATTAGAGAGAGTAGTAGCGAGCTAGACGTACTGTGTTTTGAGAATTGAAGTTTGTATAGCAAAACTATATTATCATAATGCAACATTCAAGAAAAATAATGGTATAGAAACAAAAAATAACTCCGATACGGGGAGTCGAACCCCGGTCTCCACGGTGAAAGCGTGATGTGATAGCCGTTACACTATATCGGATAATAACTCATGTTTGATTTAACCTTAAAGATTTCCTATTTCAAGTTTAAACTGGAGGGCTTTCTATTGCCGAACAATCCTAACTGAAGGCTTTTTTCCCTATTTACATAAGAAAATGTAATGACTGAAGATTTTGAAAGGTCTCATTTGATGGCTAGCAGGCTACACCTAGAATTACCCAATTCCAAAGGTTGGTCATCATAGGAAAACAACCAGCATGAACCTTACCCTAGTTCTCTTGCTACTATTTCACATCATCAGGTGATGTCAACTCAGCTTATTGTCAGTGACGACGGATTAGCATTGATACCTGATGTCATTTTAACACGTGTGTTGGATGGGATCCTATACACACCCAAAGAAGATGATTTTTACAGCGACACCACCACCATGTATTATGTTTTTGCCACCTGGGGTGATCAAAGTTGGTCATCCTTCGGTTATGATAATACAGCAAGCCTGCAAGAGCACGAAAGATATGTTTTCTAACTTCTTGCCGAGCAGGGAATATTGGGGATTTAGACCGTTGGAATAAATGGGTCCTCAATATTGACAGGAGTCGGTTTTGGAATGAGAATTAACTATCATTTAGTGATGGTAATCCTATTACTAGAATATTATCAGATACAATGTTAGAAGACAATAGGAATACATAAAATAGAAGAAATAATGATGGCATTACATGGAAATATCGATTACACTATATCTTGGAGGAGAACTTTTTATTTTATTTTGTATATCTGATGCTATAGCCTCTAACAATAAGTTAATCCCAACAACTATCTCAATATTCATATAATCGTCTGAGAGATTGATAACAGCTAGTAATGTAGATAACAGTCAAAAGATAATAAATGATTCATCTTCCAACAGCTTGCGGGGAAAGTTTTTCACACTAATGTGCGGTGTTGTTTTCCTTAACAGGCTCTGAGCAAAATATGGAGAGAGAGGTCTCATTTACTTTGCCATTCTTCATTTAAGCTTGAGGCTTGTTCTACTGAAATGTTAAGTTCTCAGAAGCTAACTTTGGATCAAAGGGCTATTTCTATTGATTTTGATTATTTTTCGAAACATTAAGAGCACAATGTATATTAATTTTCCCTGATGAATAGTTAAGATGATTAGATGGGCTAGGCGCTTAAAAATGAGAAACAGGGGAAATTTGAGATAAATGTTGATTTCGTTGTTGCTAAAGGCTATAATATCAGGTATACAAGATATACTGGAAATATTTCTCGAGAATCTTGGAATCCACGAAAGGGAATAGATATTACTCCATAAAAATATTATTTCTCCTTTCGTTTTATCTGATGTCATTCATTGATTGCCAGCAACTATCTCAAACCTCATGTGATTCTCGGATTCCTTACCACGAAAAAACAGATGTGTAAGTGTATTTGAACACACAATAATAAAAATGATTATCATTCCCAGATGGAGGAGCCCATTCCAAACATAGCAAAATTCAGCACATCCTCTTCGTTAGCATTTCCGTATGGGAAGCAACCCTCAGTCCAACAAATACCGTTTAAACAAATGAGCGACATTTATTCGCTTTTTCTAAAATAAAGGTCCCCGCTGAAACTTCTTTGCATATAGTTCAAATATTCCACCGTTCTCTTATATGTGGGGCTGGCATTACTTCGTATAATTGACTATACTATCTATATTAGTATTCCCACATGTAATAGAAAGCTCGTATGGCGCAGTGGTAGCGCAGCAGATTGCAAATCTGTTGGTCCTTAGTTCGATCCTGAGTGCGAGCTTCTTTTTTTTTGCAATCCTTATTGAATTGTTTTTCCTGCTGCAGTCTCCTCAAAGGCAACATGTTCTTTGCTTTTTTTCCCCAACGACGTCGAACACATTAGTCCTATGGCTTGCTGCAGATAAGGCTACTATGTGTATTGGCAATACCCTTTTTAAAATTGGCAGATCTCTTATGGCGATCGCCGAACGCCAGGTTGCTAGCTAACTGCAACGGCACGCATCTTTGGCTGTATTTCGCCTCATCATTTACGCGCTTTTCCAGGCTTTTTCCCCTTATCAGATAAGATAAAAAAACGAACAATAAATAAGCTTCAGATAAGATAAGCAGGAAAGCGTTCCTAGCCCTACCGAGAAATGTGCGTTTATAGTTTGGTGCCTCTTTCTTGATTGACGCTCTATAATGAAACCAATATGCGTTCATTCCCCTATTTCATAGGGCACTCTGTTCGCAGTTAGCGCAAGCCATTGAGATAAGACACGCAGATGTTTTGCTTTTTCCTGCTTCTTAATTCGAATCGAGTTTTGTTAGACGTTGTTGGAAATTGAATGTTTGTATTTAAACACTAGAGCAGATGAGGTGTGAGATTTGTATACTCGCTCACTTCTGAATATCAGGCTCTCTTAGCTAAGCTTTTTTTTTCTAGGATCATATAGGCTCAAGTTTTTATAAGCTTATATTAATATATCAGTGGAGCAGCTGATATACACCAAATTTCAATTTACATTAATATAAAAGATAAAAAATAGAAATATCTTTTTTATAGTCACAATAAATTTCAGTTTTGATTAAAAAATGACAGTTAGTTCCGATACAACTGCTGAAATATCGTTAGGTTGGTCAATCCAAGACTGGATTGATTTCCACAAGTCATCAAGCTCCCAGGCTTCACTAAGGCTTCTTGAATCACTACTAGACTCTCAAAATGTTGCGCCAGTCGATAATGCGTGGATATCACTAATTTCAAAGGAAAATTTACTGCACCAATTCCAAATTTTAAAGAGCAGAGAAAATAAAGAAACTCTACCTCTCTACGGTGTCCCTATTGCTGTTAAGGACAACATCGACGTTAGAGGTCTACCCACCACCGCTGCATGTCCATCCTTTGCATATGAGCCTTCCAAAGACTCTAAAGTAGTAGAACTACTAAGAAATGCAGGTGCAATAATCGTGGGTAAGACAAACTTGGACCAATTTGCCACAGGATTAGTCGGCACACGGTCTCCATATGGGAAAACACCTTGCGCTTTTAGCAAAGAGCATGTATCTGGTGGTTCCTCCGCTGGGTCAGCATCGGTGGTCGCCAGAGGTATCGTACCAATTGCATTGGGTACTGATACAGCAGGTTCTGGTAGAGTCCCAGCCGCCTTGAACAACCTGATTGGCCTAAAGCCAACAAAGGGCGTCTTTTCCTGTCAAGGTGTAGTTCCCGCTTGTAAATCTTTAGACTGCGTCTCCATCTTTGCATTAAACCTAAGTGATGCTGAACGCTGCTTCCGCATCATGTGCCAGCCAGATCCTGATAATGATGAATATTCCAGACCCTATGTTTCCAACCCTTTGAAAAAATTTCCAAGCAATGTAACGATTGCTATTCCTAAAAATATCCCATGGTATGGTGAAACCAAGAATCCTGTACTGTTTTCCAATGCTGTCGAAAATCTATCAAGAACGGGCGCTAACGTCATAGAAATTGATTTTGAACCTCTTTTAGAGTTAGCTCGCTGTTTATACGAAGGTACTTGGGTGGCCGAGCGTTATCAAGCTATTCAATCGTTTTTGGACAGTAAACCACCAAAGGAATCTTTGGACCCTACTGTTATTTCAATTATAGAAGGGGCCAAGAAATACAGTGCAGTAGACTGCTTCAGTTTTGAATACAAAAGACAAGGCATCTTGCAAAAAGTGAGACGACTTCTCGAATCAGTCGATGTCTTGTGTGTGCCCACATGTCCTTTAAATCCTACTATGCAACAAGTTGCGGATGAACCAGTCCTAGTCAATTCAAGACAAGGCACATGGACTAATTTTGTCAACTTGGCAGATTTGGCAGCCCTTGCTGTTCCCGCAGGGTTCCGAGACGATGGTTTGCCAAATGGTATTACTTTAATCGGTAAAAAATTCACAGATTACGCACTATTAGAGTTGGCTAACCGCTATTTCCAAAATATGTTCCCCAACGGTTCCAGAACATACGGTACTTTTACCTCTTCTTCAGTAAAGCCAGCAAACGATCAATTAGTGGGACCAGACTATGACCCATCTACGTCCATAAAATTGGCTGTTGTCGGTGCACATCTTAAGGGTCTGCCTCTACATTGGCAATTGGAAAAGGTCAATGCAACATATTTATGTACAACAAAAACATCAAAAGCTTACCAGCTTTTTGCTTTGCCCAAAAATGGACCAGTTTTAAAACCTGGTTTGAGAAGAGTTCAAGATAGCAATGGCTCTCAAATCGAATTAGAAGTGTACAGTGTTCCAAAAGAACTGTTCGGTGCTTTTATTTCCATGGTTCCTGAACCATTAGGAATAGGTTCAGTGGAGTTAGAATCTGGTGAATGGATCAAATCCTTTATTTGTGAAGAATCTGGTTACAAAGCCAAAGGTACAGTTGATATCACAAAGTATGGTGGATTTAGAGCATATTTTGAAATGTTGAAGAAAAAAGAGTCCCAAAAGAAGAAGTTATTTGATACCGTGTTAATTGCCAATAGAGGTGAAATTGCCGTTCGTATTATCAAGACATTAAAAAAATTGGGTATTAGATCAGTTGCAGTTTATTCCGACCCTGATAAATATTCTCAACACGTTACTGATGCAGATGTTTCTGTACCCCTTCATGGCACAACCGCAGCCCAAACTTATTTAGACATGAATAAGATCATAGATGCCGCTAAGCAAACTAATGCACAGGCCATTATTCCTGGTTATGGTTTCTTGTCGGAAAATGCGGATTTTTCTGATGCGTGCACCAGTGCTGGCATTACCTTTGTTGGTCCTTCGGGAGATATTATCAGAGGTTTAGGGTTAAAACATTCTGCTAGACAGATTGCACAGAAGGCTGGCGTTCCTCTAGTGCCAGGCTCTTTGCTTATCACATCAGTTGAAGAGGCTAAGAAAGTCGCAGCGGAATTGGAATACCCAGTTATGGTGAAGTCAACTGCTGGTGGTGGTGGTATTGGTTTGCAGAAAGTCGATTCTGAAGAGGATATCGAGCATATTTTTGAGACTGTGAAACATCAAGGTGAAACATTTTTTGGTGACGCTGGTGTATTTCTGGAACGGTTTATCGAAAATGCCAGACATGTTGAAGTCCAACTTATGGGAGATGGTTTTGGTAAGGCCATTGCTTTGGGCGAACGTGATTGTTCTTTACAGCGTCGTAACCAAAAAGTTATCGAAGAAACTCCTGCACCAAATTTGCCAGAAAAGACGAGGTTGGCGTTAAGAAAGGCAGCTGAAAGTTTGGGATCTTTATTGAATTACAAGTGTGCTGGTACGGTTGAATTTATTTACGATGAGAAAAAGGACGAGTTTTACTTTTTAGAAGTTAATACAAGATTACAAGTTGAACACCCAATAACAGAAATGGTTACAGGGTTAGACTTGGTCGAGTGGATGATCAGGATTGCCGCTAATGATGCACCTGATTTTGATTCTACAAAAGTAGAAGTCAATGGGGTTTCAATGGAGGCACGTTTATATGCTGAAAATCCATTGAAAAATTTCAGACCTTCTCCAGGTTTACTTGTCGATGTGAAATTTCCTGATTGGGCAAGAGTCGATACTTGGGTTAAGAAAGGTACTAATATTTCTCCCGAATATGATCCAACATTGGCCAAAATTATCGTTCATGGGAAAGACCGTGATGATGCAATTTCCAAGTTAAATCAAGCGTTAGAAGAAACAAAAGTTTACGGATGTATTACTAACATTGACTACCTGAAGTCTATCATTACCAGTGATTTCTTTGCTAAAGCAAAAGTTTCTACAAACATTTTGAACTCTTATCAATATGAGCCTACCGCCATCGAAATTACTTTGCCCGGTGCACACACTAGTATTCAGGATTACCCCGGTAGAGTTGGGTACTGGAGAATTGGTGTTCCGCCCTCTGGTCCAATGGACGCATATTCGTTTAGATTGGCGAACAGAATTGTTGGTAATGACTACAGGACTCCTGCCATTGAAGTAACGTTGACTGGTCCATCCATCGTTTTCCATTGTGAAACTGTCATTGCCATTACTGGTGGTACCGCTCTATGTACATTAGACGGCCAAGAAATCCCCCAACACAAACCGGTCGAAGTTAAGAGGGGATCTACTTTATCCATTGGCAAGTTGACAAGCGGCTGTAGAGCATACTTAGGTATCAGGGGTGGCATTGATGTGCCTAAATACTTGGGCTCTTATTCTACTTTCACTCTAGGAAATGTCGGTGGATACAATGGAAGGGTGCTAAAACTTGGAGACGTACTATTCTTACCAAGCAATGAAGAAAATAAATCAGTTGAGTGCCTTCCACAGAATATTCCTCAATCATTAATTCCTCAAATTTCCGAAACTAAGGAATGGAGAATTGGTGTAACATGTGGTCCCCATGGGTCTCCAGATTTTTTTAAACCTGAGTCCATCGAAGAATTTTTCAGTGAGAAGTGGAAGGTTCATTACAACTCCAATAGATTTGGTGTCCGTTTGATTGGACCTAAACCTAAGTGGGCAAGAAGTAATGGTGGTGAAGGTGGTATGCATCCTTCAAACACTCACGATTACGTTTATTCTCTGGGTGCAATTAATTTCACGGGTGATGAGCCAGTTATTATTACTTGCGATGGTCCTTCCTTAGGTGGTTTTGTGTGTCAAGCTGTTGTCCCAGAAGCAGAACTGTGGAAGGTTGGACAGGTTAAACCCGGTGACTCCATTCAGTTTGTGCCACTTTCTTACGAAAGCTCGAGATCCTTAAAGGAATCTCAGGATGTTGCAATTAAATCATTGGATGGTACTAAGTTAAGACGCTTAGACTCTGTTTCAATTTTACCATCATTCGAAACGCCTATTCTTGCACAAATGGAAACAGTGAATGAGCTTTCACCAAAGGTTGTATACAGACAAGCAGGTGATCGTTATGTTTTGGTGGAATACGGTGATAATGAAATGAATTTTAATATTTCCTATAGAATTGAATGCCTGATCTCCCTTGTGAAAAATAATAAGACTGTTGGTATTGTTGAAATGTCCCAAGGTGTTAGATCTGTATTGATAGAATTTGATGGTTACAAAGTCACTCAAAAAGAATTGCTTAAAGTATTGGTGGCATATGAAACAGAAATCCAGTTTGATGAAAATTGGAACATAACTTCTAATATAATAAGATTACCGATGGCTTTCGAAGACTCGAAGACTTTGGCATGTGTTCAAAGGTATCAAGAAACAATTCGTTCGTCTGCTCCATGGTTGCCAAATAACGTTGATTTCATTGCCAATGTAAATGGAATTTCAAGGAATGAAGTTTATGATATGTTGTATTCTGCCAGATTTATGGTTTTAGGTTTAGGTGATGTCTTCCTAGGGTCGCCTTGTGCTGTTCCATTAGATCCTCGTCACAGATTTTTGGGAAGCAAGTACAACCCAAGTAGGACATATACAGAAAGAGGTGCAGTCGGTATTGGCGGTATGTATATGTGCATATATGCTGCTAACAGTCCTGGTGGGTACCAATTAGTGGGTAGAACAATACCGATTTGGGACAAACTATGTCTGGCCGCATCTTCTGAGGTTCCGTGGTTGATGAACCCATTTGACCAAGTCGAATTTTACCCAGTTTCTGAAGAAGATTTGGATAAAATGACTGAAGATTGTGATAATGGTGTTTATAAAGTCAATATCGAAAAGAGTGTTTTTGATCATCAAGAATACTTGAGATGGATCAACGCAAACAATGATTCCATCACAGCATTCCAGAAGGGCCAGCTTGGTGAAAGAGCAGAGGAATTTGCCAAATTGATTCAGAATGCAAACTCTGAACTAAAAGAAAGTGTCACAGTCAAACCTGACGAGGAAGAAGACTTCCCAGAAGGTGCAGAAATTGTATATTCTGAGTATTCTGGGCGTTTTTGGAAATCCATAGCATCTGTTGGAGATGTTATTGAAGCAGGTCAAGGGCTACTAATTATTGAAGCCATGAAAGCGGAAATGATTATATCCGCTCCTAAATCGGGTAAGATTATCAAGATTTGCCATGGCAATGGTGATATGGTTGATTCTGGTGACATAGTGGCCGTCATAGAGACATTCGCATGAATTACCTTTTGTTGGCATCTAAAATCAAAGGAGCACTCATTTAGTCTTTATAGCATGCCTTTTTCTAGCTATTTTTAATGACGAATATATATGTACATAGTATTTACTGTAAAATGTATGAAAAGAAGCTTAAAATTATTACGTGTGTTTGTTATGTTCTCAATTCGCTGAACCACTGCTATCAATTATTAGGGGCACAGAACTATCTTTGGACCGTCTTTGACTGTCTGGCTCTGATGTGCTAGAGTTGAGTTCAGAAGTATGATGTTTGAGATCGAGCGATGCCTTGGCAATGCTTAATCTTTTCATAATACGTTTCTTTTGCCAGCTGATAGGTAGATATGGGATATATCCGTATTTTTCTTCTATCATTAGCAGTTTCAAAGCGCATATTAATACCAACCAGTAGGCGTTGTAGCTAATTACAGAGCCGACAGTAGCACTATTCGTCCAACCAAAAATGGCAGTAAAAATCATCCAACCTCCATCTTTTTCACCATTGCAACAATTAACATGCCAAACAGAACGAGATATATCGTACGAACCGGGTCCATTTCCTACTTCACTCATGTCTTGACCGTTACATTTGTTGACGTAGTCTTGCAATTCAAGTTGCCATACACCTTTGGAAAACAAACCAGCCGCGATCAAGTAGAGGAAGCAGGTGGCGACTACAAGGCATATCTTAAGTGAAAGAGAACTTGAGTACCTGAAGAAAAAAATACCGAACACCGTACTGATTGAAGTAGCAAGGACCATAGAGAGGGGAATCGATGATAGTGGTTGGTCAATACCGATACCTCCAATGAATACAACAGCTTCTAACCCTTCTCTCAAAGTCGTTATAAATGGTAATATGAAGAAGGAGTACTTTTCACTGAATTTCACACCTTTTTGGGTTTTGTTTCCCAGCAAATTATTGTCCTTTGAATAAATGATAGAAGCTAATTTCACTCTGAACTTCTCTCTTAACTTCCCCATTCTTAAAAAAAACAACCCCATGACAGAAATAATAACGGACGCGACAAGACTTAAGACACCTTCATAATAATGTTCACTCAGTGTCCATAAGTCGGTTCCAATATGATAAAAGATACTAACAAACGCACCCCCGATTAACATACACAGCAACAAACCAAATGCGCCGCCCGCTAGAATTTGTATTTTTAATTTCTGATATAGCTTAACGTTGTCAGCCGTATGTTCATCGGACTCGCGGTCCTGATCTCTAAGCTCATTAGAGTACTCGTAAATTTCCTCTTCTTCCTCCACATTTAGCGGCCTCGATTTATTATTAGCAGCCGTAGCGGACGTTCCAATAGCATTACCGTCTGAAGGCCCTGCTTGTAAGAAGGCAGTGGTCGAATCTGCGTTTGTGTTCGTATTTGGACTTGGAAGACCAGCAGAAGAGGAACTTCCTTCAAACGGGCTGTCGTCCTCAACAGACAGACCTTGTTTGACGATCGTCAACAGGATAGAAACAATGACAACAATTTCTAAGGATTCCCTTAAGAAAATGAAGAATATCTGGAAAGAAAAATAATCCTCAAACGCCATGGTGACTAGAAATATGAATACCACTCTAGTTCTCTATTCTTAGAGTTTTTTCGCTTTTCTGTAGAGGACAAAAGTTCAGTAAGATGCTTGATTCTTTATAATATCAAGTTTGTGTTTTTGTAGGCTGGTTTAGATACAATTTTGCTTTTCTCTCTTCATCTCCGGCCGCACCGCACCCATTTTTGAACCCAAGAAGGCACTAGAATAAAGTGAGGTGGCTACTACATTGAATTATGTGTATATAGATAGATACATGTTGACGTTTTAGCACCTGTTTTGACGGAGCAGGCGCTATTTGTAGTTTGGTTTTTAAATTCCTGGTGGAAGCTTGTAATTTCCTGCTGAAAAGTACTTTCTAGTACAGAAGTAGTCAGGAGTCCAGGTGACGTCCTTGCTAGGTTCGCAGATACACTTGTTTTGTAGTCTAATCTTCTGTTCGATAGGACAAGAGGTGAAATCTGGATGATGGAATCCAAGACCGTCAAAGAAATGGATTTCTGACTTGTCCAAGAACAAAGAGGCAGCGATGGAGTGCACTGGCGCATCTCCCCATCTTTCGTAGAAGAATCCACCAGAACTGTCTAAGTAATCAAAGTATTCTCTGTATGCATCGGACCTGAAGAAGTCTAAAGAGCCGATTTCGAAGTTGGTCCAGAAATGACACATATTATAAGTGTCACCATCATCATTCGAAATGAATTTCATGAGGTTATTTTTGTGTAAGAATTTAGGATTTTTCTTGATGAATTTCTTTGTCGTTTCCCACAAGGTTGGGATTGTGCGCTCATATTCACTTACCGAAAGAATGAATCCATATTTCTTGTTATTTACTTTTAAAAACTTGAATATGTCATACTGAATATCACAGAATAAAGTGATATCGGTATCCACTCTCCAAAACCATTCGTACTCCTCCAGTAATGGGTGTCTCCATATGAACCCTGACTGGAAACGGCACATGTGACGGTAAGGCACGGAACTACCATATGGAATATCCAATTTTCCCATTGCAAGCCTTTTCTCATCGAATTTTTCAGTATCGATCCAAGATGGAATGGACCAATGGTCCTTTGGGATTGTCCCATATTTTGCCTTGCCTGAAACCAATGCACTGGTAACACGTTTAAACTCATCACTAAATGGTTGGTCATTCAAGAACACCCAATCGTAGTGATATCTGTTATTAAATCTGTCTTCAACATGTCTAATAGATTTTACCAAGTTCCATAAATCTGAATTCCTGGCCAATGTGACCATAACACCCTTTTCTTTCTTTCCATCGTCCACGGGGTGGATTACTCCTTGTGACTTGTCAGTAAACGGCATCAAATAATCCTTACTGGCTACACGACTGACACTGGTGCCCTGAGCTATTGGTACCTCTGGGGACCTTGAGCCACTCATGAAAAATAAAAAGGATAACACTATGATGAGCCCAATGAATGATGATCTGATTCCCTTTTGGTATTTTCTAATCAGCAATGCCGATTTGGGCATTAGCTTCTTTTTGTGGTGCACAGACATAATGGCACGCTGGATATTGATAGTGTTGTTGTCCGCAGACGAGGCCTGACCTTCTTTATGCAAATTTTAACCATCAGTTACGTTGTTTTCTTCGAAAAGTTTCAAGAGGACGCGCCATTCTTTTAACCCGGCAATTTTAAAGGGTTCATTAATCAAGAACTACCAAGATGGTACAGTCGCATTTGGATCGTAACTCAACGTTAGAAGAAAGCTTTAAACGGAGAACTTTTTCTCTTGGTAATGAATATGGCAGAACGTGCAGAGGCAACAAAAAGTTGGTCCTGTGAGCCCCTTTCTGGAAAGGCGCTAGAAGTGATTGTTCAAAATGCAGAAAATGCAGCTGATTTGGTAGCTTACATTCGCAAACCAGAGGTAGATTTGGACTTTAGGTTGAAGTTTATCGCAGAACATGAGGAGTTTTTTAATGTACAACTATCGGATCGAACTTCAAGAATAAGGACGTGTCACAACTTGAGCGATAAAGGGATACGGAGTGATACTGTTTTCGTCTTCGTGCCTGGGTTGGCTGGCAACTTAGAACAATTTGAACCCTTACTCGAGCTTGTGGAATCTGATCAAAAGGCATTTTTGACGTTAGATCTGCCCGGCTTTGGTCATAGTTCAGAATGGAGCGACTACCCTATGCTGAAAGTGGTGGAACTTATTTTCGTTCTTGTATGTGATGTCTTAAGAAAATGGTCTACAGCGATGCCAAATAATGATAATGTAAATCCATTTAACGGTCATAAGATAGTGCTTGTAGGACATTCTATGGGTTGTTTTCTGGCATGTCATCTTTACGAGCAGCATATGGCTGATACAAAAGCGGTACAAACGCTAGTTTTGTTGACGCCCCCCAAAGCACATATCGAGCGGCTTTCTAAGGATAAACATATTATCCAGTGGGCTCTCTATGGTGTGTTTAAATTGCCATGGCTATTTGACGTTTATAGAAACAAATTCGATCAGGTAAAAGGTCTACAAAGTTCCGGCATCAAGCAGTATTTTTATCAACAAGGTGATGATGTCAAGTTGAAATACAGGAAGTTCTGGCAATTTAAAAACAACATAAGCAACAAAAGTAGAACCATCATAGGTTATTTACTAGGATGGGAAACTGTTGATTGGGTTAAATTCAATGGTGTATTGACGCAAACGGATATGAAACAGAAAATTATAATATTTGGCGCTGAAAAAGATCCTATAGCTCCTATTGAAAATTTGGAATTTTACAAACAAACTATAAATAAAGAATGTCTTCGTAAAGTGATTATTTTACCTGACTGTTCTCATAATTTATGCTTCGACCGTCCAGAATTGGTGTGTGAAAACTTTCAACGAGAGGTGATTGATAATTCCAAATTGTAGAAGGTTTTCTAGATTTCACATTGCGTAACTAGATTTTCGTGCACACTGCTACATGAATTGATAAAACAAACCAGAAAAAGTAATTAAGACCAATATTTTCAAATTTTTCATAGTATACTTTATATCGTACATCTTACAAGCAAAAATCAAAGGTAGTGTCTATGTATGCAAAAAAATAGGAAACGAAAAATAAATATAAATAAATAAAGCCATGAAATGTAGAAAGGCTATGCAAAAAAGAAAAAAATAAACATCAATAATATTTGGCCAAATAAATTAACAGAACGTATGCTGTTAAAAGAGAGCAGTCGTTATATGATGCTTTCAGCATAGTAGTTATTTTCGCCAACATTTCTCCTTAGATCAACTCTCCTCAACTCCTTCAACCTGCTAATCAAATTGTGTGTAATACTGTCTATTCTCAAAGTTGGTTTTCCAACTTTCATTTTGTCCATATCAATGTCATCATCCACACATAATTTAACCACTAAAGAAACATAATCTTTGGAAACTTTTGTGAGCCAAAATGAAGTTGGCTTTTCTGTTTTTAATATTGTCAACCTGAATTGTAAAGATTCTGCTTCGGGATTGGAATCAGAAGTAGCATCAGCCTCAGATCCGGCCCCATATCTAATATCAAATAAGTTTGATATTTCGAGAATATCCGGGTCTCGGCAACAAAAGTTTTTTATATATAGCTTTTCGGACTTGATATTAAAAAGCTCTTCTAATCCTAAATCATCTAAATTTGAAAGATGATCCATAACCATCAATGCGACAAATTCATGCAATTTGGCATTACAAGCCCAGGAAAAATTTCTATCCAAGCCAGAGTCCCGGAAACTGAATAAGTGTCTTTCATAAGAGTTGTTTTCCATGGATTTATAATCCAAATGCTGGTGAAACGTCCTCATTACAAAATACTTTACCATGTATTGCCTGCACCACACAATGTCATTCATTTTCACCTTAGTTAAGGAGCAGTAGCCACCTTTTTCTTCATTTCTATTACAGATCATTTCAAAAATTTCAAAAGGGTTTAGCTTCTTTAATACGACGTTCTTATTGTTCAAGGTATTGTTGCGTCTGTGTTCCTCTCTTGTTTTCGTTTGTGCATCGATTGGAGGTGGGTAATCTGTCCAATTCGCCTGACCTCCAATCCAACTAGATGGATTGGTACCTAGGCTTGAAGAACGTGAGTGTTTCTTGCTTAACCCCTCATAATATTCATAACCTTTGCCAGAATCGGTCATATAGACAATTTCTAAATCTTTCTCAGGGCCTGCAGAAACACTAGACTCCTGGACAGCGGGCAACAGTGAAGATGTCATCCTTCTTCTTTCGGATCTTTGGTTGATTAATTTGAAATCGGTACAAATAACTAAATTGGAAAGGTTTAGTTCAACAAGGTTAGGACACAAGTTCAGCATATGTAAAATATAACCTAGGGGCAGATCTTTATAAGGAGCATACTTTAAAAGAAATTTGTTGGCATACGGATGATGCGTACTAAATGGTTGTTCAATGCTAAATTTTAATGTCGAAGAACGATAATTGGATGGATGCCCCGAATCGTGCTTTATAACTTTAAAGTCATCGTCAGACTTATCCTTCGAGTTCTTTAAATTAATCGTATTAGCTGTCCTTGCCTTTCTATTTCTTGAACTTAACCTCATTCTAAACCAGGAAGATGACGTAATGTCAGATATAGGTTTTGCTTTCTGAGGAGATGACCTTGTGGACTTCGCAGAAGCTTTTTTCAATGATCCAGCAGTGGAAACTCTTGACAGATTACTACCAGAAGAGATGTTACCATTGCTGGTATTAGACGTGGTTGAAGACAATGAGACATGGGAGGTGTTATAGATGGATGACATGATACTCGTCGTTATGGAAGCAACGGAACTATTGGAACGTTGTCTCCTTGTAGAGTGAACACCGGTGGAATTTCCAGAAGATGTAGAAGTGATAGAAGAAGAACGAGAAACCACTTTTTTCAGTTTAAAGCTGTTCAACAGAGGAGAGCTATAAAGGGGTTCATTTCTGTATCTCCAGTCTCTCCAACCAGCTAATGCCAAGTCTTCAACTTCACTGCCATTTGAAGCGTCGTCTTTGATTAATCCGCTATTGGCATCATCCTCGTTAGAAATGGTAGATGTCGGGGTAGCTGGAGGTAGATTCAAACTTGTGTTAGTAGATCTACGGCGACGGCGTCTGTGACGCCTTGAGTGGCCATCATCGTCTAGGCCTTGAGAATCCTTCGAGTCTTGGCCTATAATTCCCGGCTTCAAGTGTGATAGGTCCAATACTTTCACGTATGCCCCGTTATCCGGATGTAATCTTAGTGAGGTGACAAACTGCGCCACTCTGTAAGTGGAAGTGAAGTAAGGTAGCCTATAAAGGACGATCTTTGTCGCCTTATAAAACTTCTTCGATACGTATAGACATCTTACGAGTGTCTTTTGATCACGGCCTAACTCGAATTCAGAAAGTATTTTGGCAATTATTTCAACTGGTAAATCGTTGATATCGGCAAATTTGCCCCAAGCATGGTATTTTCTCTTCCTCAGCTTTTCAAATCTGGAATTTTCATGTTTACCAGAATGGGAAGTTTTCAAAGAAAATATAGAAAATGAGTCGGATGAAGCACCATGATCGTACAATTTATTCATAAATTTTTTTGAAGAGGTGGAGATTAAGGATTTATACTTTTTTTTAATCCTTGATTTCCTTGAATTCATCGTTATGATAGTTTCATTATCTAAAGATGTGACGTCGTCACTGCGTCTCTGACCTATGGAAGCCAAATCATCAGGAGCGCTGGATTGATTTTGATTGCTGAGTGGAGATTTGAACGTCGATAAGGGTGATTGACTCATTGATCTGGAGCAATTTGAGCCATGACGCTGTTTGCTCCTGGACTTTTGTGAGATAGATGACAGTTTACCAACTGTGGTAGAATTCTTACCAGCATTATTGCTACCACTGCCGTTATTATGATACAACTTATCGTAAACGGAAGTTCCGTAACGAGAATAGTTGTTAGAAACAATATTGACGTTTTGAAGTCTTGAAGCACTTGACATCAATACACTCGACCTTGTTTAGCGTACCTTTTTTCCTTTCTCCTTTTCCCCTCTTGCTTCGAGTGTCTATATAGTTCCTCCCCGCAAATATTCTTCAGCTAAAAATACTATCGTCCGGGATTTTCAAGAATAAAAAAATATCTTCAAATATAATTTAGTAAACGGAATAAAATAGGACTACCGTACTGAGCGGACAGGTTTGTAAAGGTTATATTAGTTTGAGACTGGGACTATATATATATAGACTATATAAATATATATATATATATATATGCTTATATTTTTTGACAGTAGGGATGGAGATCGATGAATGTTGCCTTCACATGTTAATGAATGAAAAAAATTTTACTGTCTGCGGGTCCCCTGAAAGTCCTCTTGGCGATAACAGAATGGGTGCCGGCAGGTATCTCAAATTCGGATTATTATCAAGCGCTACGAATTATTCTGAGAACAATCTTTTCATTTTCTGGAAGAACTCCGCACGGTGTACTCTCTGGTGTACTCAGGGGCTGACGGTACCCTGTAGCACGGCTCTCCACAGGCACATCTGAGCAATACTAGCTGGCCCTATTCCGCTTGAAGATAATTTTCCTTTCTCCGCAAAAAAAAAAACAAGAATTGGGCCGCGGTGCACGGACATGCGCAGTCATAATGTTAAGTCCGAAATGTGTGGGGTCCGTGGCTGGCAAAAGCGATGAATAATATTAGTAAAATTATAATAATACAGAATACATATCTTGAAAACTGGGCCTTGGAAGTAAGTTACAGAAGGTAAATTTGAATGTGCAGCTATATGGAAATGAAAAAAAAGGGGGAAAAAGAATAAGGAATGAAGGCCCTGTTGCTTTTTTTTTTAGAACTTTCAAGCGTCTTGTAGATCGATATCAGAATCTTGGGCGCTCGCGTTAGCGGAAGCGGTCGTTTGTGGTGCGAGTTTAGGCGTGCTCACTAGTGAGTCTTCCTGGTCTGTGTCCATGGTACCGTCATCCACGAATTTCAAAGTGTTACCCTCATTAATTAAATGCCAGACGTTTAAGTAAGAATATTCTTGGATACAGTTGCTTAATTGTAGCATGGTAAACCCTCTTAGTCTTACAGTTTTCACAATATTTTCATATGATAGCGTGTTTTTACCAGTTTCTTGTAACATTTTCTTGATGATCGTAAAGATTTTCGTTGTGGGGCTTTCATCTTCTTTAGATTTGTTGGTTTCTTGATACAATGATTCCTTGGAGACTCGGACCAACCTCAAGGCTTCCTCCACATCATCTATATCCACCATATCAGCCAACCTTAACTTTGCTAGCGCTTGAGATAATCTTATAATACCTAGTAAAGTTCTCGGAGTGGCTTGACCAAAGGAAAATTTGGAATCCATTTCTCTCTTGGAGTCTTGTCTTAATCTGATGTAAGCTTGCACCACATAATCGTTTACAGCTTCACTCATCACTGGCCTCTTTGTCTTAGCATAGGCAATGTACTCTCTCATTTTAGAGGGTTCTACTGGAGTGAAGTCCAAATCCGGTTGTTTATTATGCATATGCACATATGTAACGTGCTCGGCTAATTTTTCGTCGTCATCTCTACTTGGTATATCTAACATTAAGAAGAGAATATCAAATCTGGATAGTAAAGCAGCTGGTAGATTTATATTGTCCAGAGGTGATAATCTAGGATTATATCTACCATACAACGGATTTGCTGCCGCTAAGATTGAGGTTCTGGCGTTCAAAGTTGTATTGATACCCGCCTTGGATATCGAAATTGTTTGTTGTTCCATAACTTCATGGATTGCCGTTCTGTCACTTTCATCCATCTTATCAAATTCATCGATACAACAAATACCGTTATCAGCGAGTACTAAGGCACCACCTTCTAGAATCATTTCATCCGTGACAGGATCTTTCATGACGGCAGCGGTCAGACCAACGCCTGAGGAACCCTTACCAGTGGTATACACTCCTCGAGGTGATATTTTGCAAATGGCCTTCAGCAGTTGAGATTTGGCAACACCGGGATCACCCATCAGACAAACATTGATATCACCTCTGATTTTCATACCGTCACCTACCCTTTTATCAACACCTCCGACAAGTAATAGCAGCAACGCTTTCTTAACGTCCAAGTTACCGTAGATTTCCGGTGCAATAGATTTTGCCAGCCTATTATATACATCACCAGAGGTGATTAATTCCATAACTCTCTCTTCTACATCAGAAGTCAGACTGAAAGACGCAAATTTCTTCTTGTGTTGACGGACAAACTGTGCCTCTAAATAAGTTTCTGTCAGTAAGCCAGCTTTCAAAGCTTTGAAACCGGTGTAGGGCGCTGGCAAGAATATACCAGTTACATCGACGATATCACCAGGCGATAAAGATCTTACCAGCGTCCCGTTAACGTGGATATTTAGCGACCTAGGAATATGACCCACTGGCACTTGTTGTGATAACTCCTGAATTTTACATTCCTGAAAGGCACTAAATTTGGAAGCACGTGTACTCATAAACAATTGACCTTTTGTTTGATTTTGGGAACATTCTTCGGAAGTACATTCTGACAACGGGGTAAAAGTACGAGAGTTGACCTCTTGGAAAACTTCGTACCCACATTGATCGCAGGTATATGCGATAACTTCCACAGCTGGTTTGACATCAGAAACTCTGGTGATAATACCTCTGACGGTAATCAATTGGCCTAGGAAATCACCTTTAATCTGTCTAACAGATAATGGTTTAGAACTAATTGCTTTCTTCCTGTAACGACGAGCACAATTTTGCGATAGAGGCTTAAAATAAAGGAAATAGCGTCTAGTTAAATTAGGAGGAAATAACTCAGTTTCATCCTCGACAACTTCTCTTAACGCATCATTCATGGAAGAGGGTGGATCCATCGTAGTATCCATGAGGTTTTCGCTTCGGATCTCATTGGTCCTGTCCGAGAGCATTCTCTCATTCCTCAGTCTCCTTTGGTTTAAAATAACATCAAGAACGTCGTCCTTGTAGTCAATTTCTTTTGTTGGTAGCGGCATGTTGTTGTCAATGGCACGGCAAAATAATTCAGTGAAGTGATTAGCGTTTTGCTGAATGGCAGACACAAGGTCGTCTGCCTGTGTGCCCTGGAGAAACTTTTCGTTTTGATACTGTAGAATGTCATCTAAATCAATAATCACGGAATTCAGTTCCCTATTAGCCACTTTCTGTAGCATCGCCATGTACTTGGGCCCCTTTTCCAATAGATGTTGTTCGATATTCTCAGCATCCAAATTTTCATCTTCGTTCTCATTTCGTGTTGCATCGGAAGACAACGTATCCTGCTTGAAAGTCACCAAGAAATCGGTGATTTCATTAAAAAGATTATTATAGTCGACAGGAAGCTGAATTGATGGAAGTGCCGCACTCATAATCTGGTCTGTCTGTATTGAGTTCTTCCTGCAAGATTGAAGCTAATCTAAGTAGTGATTATATTGCCTTTCTAAATGTAATTTATTGGTAAAGACGTGTATGTAGCCTGCTACTGTAGTACATCTCGCTCTGGTCCTTTGCTGGTATCTCACTTTCGTGAAAAAAGAAGCAAACCGACTTAATGAATTGCATTTATTTTCCTTATAAGGAAATTTCCTTTCTGGGTAAATTAGTTAAGAAAAATTTTTTCGAGGCCGTGAAAAACGCGAAGGCTTATACAATGTATTATGAGTGAGTAATAAGTAGCATTCAAGGGTAGAAGGGGCCTCGACCTGTTATTGAGAAAATATACAAGAAGCGCTTATTATATTCGAGTAGCGGCTACGTTGACCTAGCAGGTATCCCGTGGGTAATAGTTTAAGTTATGACATTCACACCACTTTAGAATTTACTTACTCTTTTACCCTCTCTGCCTCTCGTAGGGTACATTTCTTTGTGCTTCTATTCTGTTGCTCTCAGACAAATTTGGAAGTTTTCCAGTAAATTATTTTTACTCTTTTTCTTGTCTTCGTAATCAGTGAGGTATCCTGCCTGGTACCTTCCCCTCATTTTTGTACGAACTATAAACAAAAGCACGGAAAAGGGGAAGCTAAGGAAAGTGAACACCTGTGCTTCGCATTGTTTGCTGCGATTGAAAAAGGTAATACAAAGGCAACTTTAAGCTTTTGTACCGTATCGGCCTATCATAATAGAGAGCCCGCGCACTTCCTAAGAAAGGCAGTTCGTTGCAACTCTCCGGTGGTTTCTTCGCCACTGCAAGGAAGACAATAGCTCGAGAAGGTCATTATTGTTGGAAATATGTTAATTACCATAGCAACAGCAAAATATTCCTAATTCTCAGAGTTATATAAGCAGGGTATATAATAGGCCATCTTCAAACGGACACCAAGTTTTTTTTCTTCTTTTCTCTCCCCTCCTCTCTTTTATATTCCACATTTATTCCCTGTGGCAAGGCGAAAACCAAGAATTTCTTTATAATATATAGGAAATATCACAAAAGATCGAGGACTAACAATGCTGGCCATGAAATCATTTTCACAAGTTTCTAAATCATACAAGGCAAGTGCTCCCAGTAAAAAGCTGACGACGTTGTTTTATGTTGCTTACATCACTCTGGGACTAACAACACCTTTCCTTCTACCGGCCCGAATGGCTTCTAAAGACACACACAACTACAAGGACGAATTTTGTTCTCAACGATCATACACCAGGTTTTAAAGTCTTTCGAAAATATGGGTTATCATTAGGGAGAAAATTACCGAGACTTTTTCGGCTACTTATTTATTCTGCATTTATACATTTGAGACAGGTTCTTCATATTATTTTTAGTTTGTGGGATTGCAGTTTTAACTGTACTGTTTTCACATCTTTCATTCATTCTAGTCAACGTTTCATTTATCCTTGGCCTATTTTATATGTAGTTATTTATGCTAAGTATGTTTGTTTATCAAGCGTTCACTTTTGTTATTGGTTTTTGGTAAATAAAAACGGCCTTCCCTTTAGGGTGTTTCAGTGTTGCGGAACCAGTCGTACGGAGATTTACACAAATCGATGCCATAAATCTTCCCTATTATATCATCCATGTAGTAAATTACGTGACCTGGCATGAAATTCATGGCAATTTCTAACCAGCTGCGCTTATATACAAAATACATTACAGCATTCATGTAGATTGGGAATATAGATGGTGAAACATCAATGACACCGAAGAATCGTACGTTCATTTGGTTTCCGTTCTTTTTAAGTTCGTAGTACACGAGATTCTCATGCAATAACACACCGAGTGATGCTGCAGGTTGTTCAATGCTGGTCATCTTTACCAGTATCACCAACAGTAAAAATATTATCCAACAGAATTTTCTTCTCAGATTGAATGAGTTTTCCAAAGTTGACAAGTGATTAGCGCTGACAAAGATGTTTATCATAGATATCCAATTAAATGCGCCGTAATCGAATATCGAATAAAGTAGTCTTCCATATTGTCCCTTTTTGAATACTAAATCATAACTGTACACTACCTTCCCTGGATCCACAATCCGGAGACTTGTGAGACCTGATAGTACAAGACAGCCAATTGTCCATAATCTTGTGACCAAAGGAATGTCGCCTAAGAGATTCAGTATTACAGCATCCATATTGCTTGGGCTTTAGCTTTTCTTCTGTTGGTGACGAAATCTCTGCTGTAATTCTTCTAAACTTTCAATAAAAACTATGTTCAGCAAAACTATAGGAATATTTTGTTCTTTATTAGGTGTCTATCTGTTTTGTTATACCTTCTGTTTTCCAACTGATATCAAATTAGGGACTCACATCTATCTTGGGCCATTTATGGTTTATATGGATGGTTGAAAAAGGACAGCGCGCGTATTCGTGCGTCGGTAAATTACAAAGAAAAAAGGAAATCAAGAGGATTCCGTTGTGTAGGCCTTATAAAAACGTATACTCTTGCTATATTAAGTATAAAAAGTTGCTGTAACAACCACGAAAAGTTTTGCTACATTACAGGTATTTCGATTTACAATAATTTCAATTACTTTCTGCTTGATTAATAGTGATTATCATTTTAGCCTGTCCTATCGCTAATAAAATAAAGAGAAAGTATCTTTGGGCTGCGGTTACGTAAGCTCAGTGTTCCAACAAGAACAGCGCCACAATGAAATCTACGCCACTTCATTAAATCGAAGGGGAGCCACATTATCCTTTGACACATATGGAAGCACAAAAGCATAGTTAAGAATAGATATGTTCAGAATTTTTCTTGTAGTCTCTTCTGAATTTTACGTCAGCAATATAACTTAAAATACCTATAATTCATGCATTATTATTGAGTGGAAATATTTGGCTTTTTGTACGTTTTTTTTAACATGTGGTGTAAAATCTTTCATATAATTCATTTTCAGGTGAATTTAAGCTTAGGTACCAAACTTTACATTTGAAGAAAAATATAAATAAAAAATATTTCCAAGTGGTCTAAAAAGTTTAAGCAACTTTCTATATACATATATGTCCTTATTTATTTTTATTACAAATCACGCTGTTTCGGAAGAATTGGATATCTTAATATTATTACTGTTCGGGAGAATCTTATTACTCTCGCAAATCATCATAAAGTTGATTAAAATGTTCAACCTATGTGCATCTGCCAAGTAAAGAAGAAAAATGCTTCGTCTTCTAACACTAGATTCAAATATCGTGAACGGAAATTTTCAGTTTGGCTTGGATTATGTTACTGACTTGTGAATCAGTCTTAATTTCCTCCCCGCTACCATCAAATAATTTGGTTTGTAATTTAAAATTATCTGTATCAATCCTTGGAGCGATTTTACTACGAAGTTCTTTATAGGTTGTGTCACCCTTCAGCATTAAAGCAAAAATATCGTCTTTGTAATAAAATTTAATTTTAGTTGTTTTCAATCCAGAAGTTGATTGGGCTGGAGCCTGCTTGGAGCCCGATAAAGATAAATCTGAGAGTTTCTTGTTTAACTTCAAGTCTTCGCCAGTTAAAGTGTTGTCTTGGTTAGTTGAGGCAAAATTAGAAGTTTGAGATGCTGTTGCAAAGGTTGCTGTATCGTTTTCTTGTAATGTTTTAATATTGTTTTGATTTTCGTCTCTTTCAAATTCTCTGTCGAAACCATTATTCAAAACAACGAATAAGGAATGCACCATTTCTGAGCGAGATATATAATCGGGAAGATTCACTAGGTCTGCCACATATATATTCAAGTCCTCCTTTCTTTTTTTTGTTATACTATTGGTAACGTATGGAACGGGTCCAGGGATATAGGGCATTATACGTTTGGACCATTGTCCACCTGCATCCCTCAACTTACCGGCCTCTGCTGGGAACGCATCCAAAAGTTGAACCTGCAGATCGTAGAAATCTTGATAGTATCTTTTCAGTTGCCTCGTCTTACCGTTAGATAATTCACAGCAAACCAAAAACCAATACTTCTCATCTTCTAACCCAAAGGATTCAACGGATGCTTTCACTAATAATTCACCGTCAACCAGCTTTGCGCTTTTGTTCTGAGGTTTTGTAATGGATTGCTGCTGCTGCTGCTCCACAGAACCAAGGCTAATATTACTAGCTTTGTATCTTGCAATGTTGCTTTTCCATTCTTGAACAGTTGGTAGGTTAACTGACTTGATGTCTTCTATTACGTCATTACCTGTTGCGTACCCCGTGGCAATATCTATGATGCTAACAAACCCAACAGGAACAAGGCCGGGCCCTCCAAGTCGACCAATTGGCTTAGCAATGAACCATTCACAGTTATGGTGGGCGCAAATAAACAAATTCTCTCCCACATAAGTTGTCAACTCATCAGCTTTTTCTGCCTTAAAGTCATATAAAACAATGGCGTATAACGATCCCATGTTTAATGAATCATTTGTAACCTTCCGACTTGAACTATTGGATCCATTTACAGAGGAAGGTTTAGTTCTATCAAACACTTCAAAATAGGTTTTGGGGACAACACCCTCTTTTCCAGTAGAAGGATTTGAAGCTTTATACCAATCCTTCTCATCTCCAGATACATAAAAAAATTCACCTTCCATGAAAGATAGTTCCTTTGAAGTTTGTGCCTGATAACTGTATTTGGCTTTTATAACTTTCTCTGGAGAAGTAATATCTTTAGAATTATGTCTGTTCTTTGGTGAAGAGTCCCGTTGGCTTTTCACTGGGGTGGAAGATGAAGAAAGGTACCTCACTGGTACTGTCTTAATATGCTTTATAACACTCCCATTATCATGAGAAGGTGTGGAAATATCTGCGGATGTAATTCTGCCCTTCGACCCATTACTATCTCTTTTTGAGAGTTTGAAGTTTTTCAGCATTTATATGGCTTTCTTGACAATTTCTTTTCACACAGTGCTATCAACGTGCATCCATATGGGTTTAGTATATTAGTGAAAACATATGCTGATTAAGATGGTACATCAAATTATGGCTGTATTGTCACTTTCTTTTTTTCCTGTTCGTAAATGAATGGGGCCCTTCGCCATTTGTCCGTTTAGGGTAATATTAGCTAAGAAGCCGTTAAGGCCCGGGAAGAATGTCGAATAACAATAGATAAGAGATATTGTAAAGTTTTTGGATTTCGGTTTACCATATTGTATTGAAATGATTGAAAATATAACGACATTATAATTCCATATTATCAAGTGACATTTTTGAGGAGTAGCTTTCTCAAACTAATAATACCTTCAACAATACTATCTACTGGCTAAGAAACATTTCATTTTCCATGAATGTTCACCTGTAAAATTTTTAGGTTGCTACATTATAAACTTTTCTTAATTCCATAATATATATCTATCTATGTGCGTCCTAAATTAAATCATAAAACCCCAGATGTGATGCCGTTCTCGAAAGCAGCGGCACAAATTCTCAAAGCTAATGTCTTTAATACATTTCTAACTCTTCCTCAGACATAGAGTGTCTTATCCAGGTTGCCTGGCAATTTTGGTTGTCTAGATCACTCCAAGGAGTGAATTTGCCTGGTACACAATTTCCATTACACCTATCTGAATCTGCTGGACAAGTTGGACAGTTCGTGTACGGAGTATGGTGATAACCTATATCCCTGAACCAATGGATGCTTGATTTATCCGCAAATAAAGCAAGTGCCAAACTTCTTACAGGGGCATCACCCCACCTTTCATAGTAGAATCCTCCCTTTTCTTCAAGATATTGCATATATTTTTCATAAGGTTCTGACCTCAAAAAGTCTAAATCGACTATTTCAAAATTGGTCCAGAAATGACAAGTTGAATACCCTTGAGTATAATCATAATTTTTTGGATTTTGAGAGTTATCTTTTAGCCATGCGAAGGCTCCGTTGACGTTCAAATAGTTTGGGTGTTCCTCGACAAAATCCATAGTTGAAGTCCATAGCGTTTCGATGGTTTGCGGACTATCATAGAGGTTCAAAACAAACCCATAAATCTTGTCATTCTTGCCCATAAATTGGAAAACGTCATAGTTAATTTTGCAATAGAAATTCACGTTTGGCTCTAATCTCCACACATATTTATATTTAGATAGCAGAGGATGATGGTAAAATTCTTTAGAATAGAAACGACACATGTTATGATAGGATTCCACCTCTGCATACTGAATGTTCTCTTTACTCATTTTGTCCATTTCTTGGTCGTATCTCTCCCTATCTATGCTATCAGGCATATTCCAGTTATCTGGATCAATGGTGCCAAATTCTACTACACGGTCCTTAGGAAGAATACTTTTTATTCCATCTTTGAATTCGTCAGTAAATTCCTCATCGTTAAGGAAGGTATAGGGATATCCAAAATTCTTATTGTACTCCTCTTCTAGCTGTTGAATAGAAGAAATTATATCCTCTAAATCAGAATTTCTCACGAAACTCAAAATAGTTCCTTTTGCCTTGCCGGCTAACGGATCCCCGCTACGTACCAAATTGTCCACCTTTGGTTCAGAAATTTCTTGAAGTAAAAACTCCTCGTACAACTGTTTATTTTCAGCAAGGACTTCATTCGGGTCAAAAGTGTCCTTTTCATAAAGGGGCTCGTGTAGCCTGTCCATTATGCTATCTAACACCTCAGCATCATGATCAGGAAGTTCATCAGCGCTTTCAGTTTTACCTGTAATACTTTTGTAGCTCTCCCGGAGAGAAGCATACTGGGACTTGGCACTATCCTTTACTGCTTGCAAATAGTTCTCATTCGCCGTTAAAAAGTAAAAAACAACGGTTACGGCAATCGATATTAGAATGATCACTGAAAGTACCGGTTTCAGTATCCTTTTTGAAAGAAACCTCATGCCAGTTTGTATGGTTTACCTTGTTGGGTCTAAACTAAAAATTGTGTTCTGCTGTAACGGCCTAATGTATATTATACAGCCGTGCAACACCGTGAAAGTTATCTGCATATCAAATGGTTCAAAATATTTCACTACATGCAGTTAGAGAACGTCTTATAGAGCTCGTTCCGTTGCATGGAATTCTCCCCTTAGCCGGGTAAAAGTAGCTGTAAATATCATCTTTTACGGGTTCAGATGAATTGTTCAAAAGCAAAAAAGTTTCAAGATTTCAAATGAAGTCTACAAAGTGGCAGAAAGAGCAATAAAGCAGGCGTAAGGGTAGGAAAAGAGAAGGAGAAAAGATACGAGAAACTCCGGGTTCAAGTTGAGATACTTGAAAAATAAGAATGTCACAGAAGCAAAGCACGAATCAGAATCAAAATGGCACGCATCAGCCACAACCAGTAAAGAATCAACGAACTAATAATGCTGCTGGCGCCAATTCCGGCCAGCAGCCACAGCAACAGAGTCAAGGCCAGTCTCAACAGCAGGGGAGGTCCAATGGTCCGTTTTCGGCATCAGACTTGAATAGAATTGTCCTAGAGTACCTGAATAAAAAGGGATACCACCGTACAGAGGCCATGCTGAGAGCCGAGAGTGGACGTACACTAACACCTCAAAACAAACAATCACCAGCAAATACTAAAACAGGTAAATTTCCTGAACAATCATCAATTCCTCCGAACCCCGGGAAGACAGCTAAGCCCATAAGCAATCCAACTAATTTGTCATCCAAGAGAGATGCAGAAGGTGGTATAGTATCTAGCGGGCGACTAGAAGGGCTCAACGCACCTGAAAATTATATACGTGCATATTCAATGTTGAAAAACTGGGTAGATTCGTCGCTGGAAATTTACAAGCCGGAACTAAGCTACATCATGTACCCAATATTCATTTATTTATTTTTAAATTTGGTGGCCAAAAATCCTGTTTACGCCCGTCGTTTCTTTGATAGATTTTCTCCCGATTTTAAGGACTTCCATGGCTCAGAAATTAATAGACTTTTCAGTGTCAATTCTATAGATCACATCAAGGAAAATGAGGTCGCAAGTGCTTTCCAGTCTCACAAGTACAGAATTACTATGTCAAAAACCACTTTAAATCTTCTCTTATATTTTTTGAATGAAAATGAGAGTATTGGAGGTTCATTAATAATTAGTGTAATAAATCAGCACCTAGATCCAAATATTGTAGAATCAGTAACCGCAAGGGAAAAATTGGCTGATGGAATAAAAGTTCTCAGTGATAGTGAAAACGGAAATGGGAAACAAAATTTAGAAATGAATTCTGTTCCTGTCAAGCTGGGACCTTTCCCAAAAGACGAGGAGTTTGTTAAGGAGATTGAAACTGAATTGAAAATTAAGGACGATCAAGAGAAACAACTAAATCAACAAACTGCAGGTGACAATTACAGTGGAGCCAACAATAGAACCTTATTGCAAGAATATAAAGCTATGAATAACGAAAAATTTAAGGATAATACTGGCGACGATGATAAAGACAAAATTAAAGATAAAATCGCCAAAGATGAGGAAAAAAAAGAGAGCGAATTGAAGGTGGATGGTGAAAAAAAAGACAGCAATTTATCTTCGCCAGCACGTGATATTTTACCTTTACCACCAAAGACGGCACTAGATTTGAAGTTGGAGATTCAGAAGGTCAAGGAATCTCGTGATGCCATCAAACTAGATAATTTACAGTTGGCCTTACCAAGCGTGTGCATGTATACATTCCAAAACACAAATAAAGACATGTCATGTTTAGATTTCAGTGATGATTGTAGGATAGCGGCTGCTGGCTTTCAAGACAGTTATATCAAGATCTGGTCACTCGACGGCTCATCACTTAATAATCCTAACATCGCGTTAAATAACAACGACAAGGATGAAGACCCAACGTGTAAAACTTTGGTGGGGCACAGTGGTACAGTATATTCAACAAGTTTCAGTCCGGATAATAAGTATTTACTTTCTGGTTCTGAAGATAAAACCGTCAGGCTATGGTCCATGGATACTCACACCGCGCTAGTAAGTTATAAGGGCCATAATCACCCTGTGTGGGATGTGAGTTTCTCCCCGCTAGGCCATTATTTCGCCACTGCATCGCACGACCAAACCGCAAGGTTATGGTCATGCGATCACATATATCCATTAAGAATATTTGCAGGACATTTAAATGATGTTGATTGTGTGTCATTTCATCCGAACGGTTGCTATGTGTTTACAGGATCCAGCGATAAGACGTGTCGAATGTGGGACGTTTCTACAGGCGACTCGGTTAGGTTATTTCTTGGACATACTGCGCCCGTCATTTCTATTGCTGTTTGTCCAGATGGTAGATGGTTGTCCACTGGTAGCGAAGATGGTATTATTAATGTATGGGATATTGGTACCGGCAAAAGGTTGAAACAAATGCGTGGCCATGGTAAGAATGCCATTTATTCCTTATCATATAGCAAAGAGGGAAACGTACTTATTAGTGGAGGTGCCGATCACACAGTCCGTGTATGGGATTTGAAAAAGGCCACTACTGAGCCAAGCGCAGAACCAGATGAGCCATTTATTGGATACTTGGGTGACGTTACTGCATCTATAAACCAAGATATAAAAGAATATGGTCGCAGAAGAACAGTAATACCTACAAGCGATTTAGTAGCGTCGTTCTACACCAAAAAGACGCCTGTTTTTAAGGTCAAGTTCAGCAGAAGCAATTTAGCCCTTGCAGGAGGTGCTTTCAGGCCATAATTCACACTGAAAAAAATAACAGCATGGAAGTGATATGTAATAAGTATAACCTAATCCGATATGTAACTATTAGATGCTTTTTCGACATCGTACTTGACCTGCTCGGCGGTTATCATAGCGTCTTCTTTAGCCTTTTTTTTTCGCTCAGTCATCGGCGCCAAAACAAGAAAGGCGAAGAACAGAAAAATGAAAAATGTAACTGGTTGTTGTAAAAACCTTCCAGAGAAATAAGATGAAACGTATGTTGCTGGCACGAACGAAGACAAATAATGGGAGTGAAGCAAACCCCACCAGTCCAGGTGAAAGTAAGCGACGCGGATTCCACCAACAGAAGGAAATCTAGTAGCCAGAAAGGAAACCCTCAGCTGGTTCAATTAAAGGCAAAGAGCGACAAAGATAAAAGAAAGGGATCTTCAGATTCCACTGCTTCTATAATGGGCAGTTCCAACGCACTTCCGACCAAAAACCTAAGCACGCCTCCGGCACTAAACCCCTTAACGACCAGCATTAGTAGGGGTAATACTGCATACGAAAGAAGCGTAAATGGTAGCCGTATAACGATGCACTCAAACCTGGCACCTACGGAGACGCAAGACGTATCATGGTCTGAAATCGATACACTGGATGATGTGAAGAAGATGGCGAAAGAACCTATCGTCAACGACGGGTTCCCACGAGATTTTGAGAGCAATCTCACGCAAATGCGCAAGTCGCACGCTCAACTACTGCGATTAATGAGGGAAAGAAATCAGCGACTAAAGTATGCCAAGCTGAGGAGCTCTCCTCATAAGGATCAGCATAATTCTGCCACGAATAAAGATCAAGAACCAGACGAGGTATTGCATGACCCGGAAATCGCACTTGACGGTGAGAAGTACGTGAGCCAAGTTGTCGATACTATTAAAGATGTTCACCGATGCTTATGACATGTATGGGTTGAAAATATTTAGAGGATGCTAAAAGTCCCGCCTAAAATAGAGGAAGTCATGGATTACATTATCACCTTTATTGTCCTGTTCCGTCTGGCTTATTTGGGACGAGGAACGTTTGTCTCCATTCGCAACCTTTTGAAACCATATGAACGGCGGCTAATCTGACAGATGTCTTATATTTCTAGGATTGTAGAAAGCCTCCTCATCAAACCACCTTGTTTGAAAAAGGCACTAGTGCGGTTGCTTTACTTGATCTAGTATTCTCCTACTTTGGAGCGGTCCCATATCAACTAAATTCAGTTTTCTGACTGAGTTAAAAACTAATGTAGCGACACCACTTCCATTGGTGCCTCCGTTATTTTTTTTTTGCATGTTAATGCTAAATAATACACCGCTATGTATTTCAGGGCACTACTTCTACACATCAACGGTACTAAACATTTCGCTCAAGATCGGTCCGCTTTCACGTATTTGGATGCTATGCAATGTTGACTATTCTTAGTGGATAACGTGCGGCATTTCCTGGCGGCTATTTGCATCGCTATGTAAGTGGCAATGTTCGGATGTGGGTAGTACTTTCAAAAGAAAAAATATTACTGAAGAAGGCATACTACGCCAAGACTATTTTATTCTCAGCACTTGTTCTACGTGGGGTTAGAGGCGAGTAAGACTTCGGCCCCGCTGCGAAAGCAAAGAGAATTTTGCCATGGGACATGCTACCTTACGCTTATATCTCTCATTGGAATATCGTTTTCTGATTACCACGGAAGTAAGAACTTAATTCGTTTTTCGTTGAACTATGTTGTGCCAGCGTAACATTAAAAAAGAGTGTGCAAGGCCACGTTCTGTCACCGTCAGAAAAATATGTCAATGAGGCAAGAACAGGGATGGTAACAAAAATCACGATCTGGGTGGGTGTGGGTGTATTGGATTATAGGAAGCCACGCGCTCAACCTGGAATTACAGGAAGCTGGTAATTTTTTGGGTTTGCAATCATCACCATCTGCACGTTGTTATAATGTCCCGTGTCTATATATATCCATTGACGGTATTCTATTTTCTTGCTATTGAAATGAGCGTTTTTTGTTACTACAATTGGTTTTACAGACGGAATTTTCCCTATTTGTTTCGTCCCATTTTTCCTTTTCTCATTGTTCTCATATCTTAAAAAGGTCCTTTCTTCATAATCAATGCTTTCTTTTACTTAATATTTTACTTGCATTCAGTGAATTTTAATACATATTCCTCTAGTCTTGCAAAATCGATTTAGAATCAAGATACCAGCCTAAAAATGTCCAATAACTCATTCACTAACTTCAAACTGGCCACTGAATTGCCAGCCTGGTCTAAGTTGCAAAAAATTTATGAATCTCAAGGTAAGACTTTGTCTGTCAAGCAAGAATTCCAAAAAGATGCCAAGCGTTTTGAAAAATTGAACAAGACTTTCACCAACTATGATGGTTCCAAAATCTTGTTCGACTACTCAAAGAACTTGGTCAACGATGAAATCATTGCTGCATTGATTGAACTGGCCAAGGAGGCTAACGTCACCGGTTTGAGAGATGCTATGTTCAAAGGTGAACACATCAACTCCACTGAAGATCGTGCTGTCTACCACGTCGCATTGAGAAACAGAGCTAACAAGCCAATGTACGTTGATGGTGTCAACGTTGCCCCAGAAGTCGACTCTGTCTTGAAGCACATGAAGGAGTTCTCTGAACAAGTTCGTTCTGGTGAATGGAAGGGTTATACCGGTAAGAAGATCACCGATGTTGTCAACATCGGTATTGGTGGTTCCGATTTAGGTCCAGTCATGGTCACTGAGGCTTTGAAGCACTACGCTGGTGTCTTGGATGTCCACTTCGTTTCCAACATTGACGGTACTCACATTGCTGAAACCTTGAAGGTTGTTGACCCAGAAACTACTTTGTTTTTGATTGCTTCCAAGACTTTCACTACCGCTGAAACTATCACTAACGCTAACACTGCTAAGAACTGGTTCTTGTCGAAGACAGGTAATGATCCATCTCACATTGCTAAGCATTTTGCTGCTTTGTCCACTAACGAAACCGAAGTTGCCAAGTTCGGTATTGACACCAAAAACATGTTTGGTTTCGAAAGTTGGGTCGGTGGTCGTTACTCTGTCTGGTCGGCTATTGGTTTGTCTGTTGCCTTGTACATTGGCTATGACAACTTTGAGGCTTTCTTGAAGGGTGCTGAAGCTGTCGACAACCACTTCACCCAAACCCCATTGGAAGACAACATTCCATTGTTGGGTGGTTTGTTGTCTGTCTGGTACAACAACTTCTTTGGTGCTCAAACCCATTTGGTTGCTCCATTCGACCAATACTTGCACAGATTCCCAGCCTACTTGCAACAATTGTCAATGGAATCTAACGGTAAGTCTGTTACCAGAGGTAACGTGTTTACTGACTACTCTACTGGTTCTATCTTGTTTGGTGAACCAGCTACCAACGCTCAACACTCTTTCTTCCAATTGGTTCACCAAGGTACCAAGTTGATTCCATCTGATTTCATCTTAGCTGCTCAATCTCATAACCCAATTGAGAACAAATTACATCAAAAGATGTTGGCTTCAAACTTCTTTGCTCAAGCCGAAGCTTTAATGGTTGGTAAGGATGAAGAACAAGTTAAGGCTGAAGGTGCCACTGGTGGTTTGGTCCCACACAAGGTCTTCTCAGGTAACAGACCAACTACCTCTATCTTGGCTCAAAAGATTACTCCAGCTACTTTGGGTGCTTTGATTGCCTACTACGAACATGTTACTTTCACTGAAGGTGCCATTTGGAATATCAACTCTTTCGACCAATGGGGTGTTGAATTGGGTAAAGTCTTGGCTAAAGTCATTGGCAAGGAATTGGACAACTCCTCCACCATTTCTACTCACGATGCTTCCACCAACGGTTTAATCAATCAATTCAAGGAATGGATGTGAACAAATCGCTCTTAAATATATACCTAAAGAACATTAAAGCTATATTATAAGCAAAGATACGTAAATTTTGCTTATATTATTATACACATATCATATTTCTATATTTTTAAGATTTGGTTATATAATGTACGTAATGCAAAGGAAATAAATTTTATACATTATTGAACAGCGTCCAAGTAACTACATTATGTGCACTAATAGTTTAGCGTCGTGAAGACTTTATTGTGTCGCGAAAAGTAAAAATTTTAAAAATTAGAGCACCTTGAACTTGCGAAAAAGGTTCTCATCAACTGTTTAAAAGGAGGATATCAGGTCCTATTTCTGACAAACGATATACAAATTTAGTTTCAAAGATGAATCAGTGCGCGAAGGACATAACTCATGAAGCCTCCAGTATACCCATCGATTTGCAAGAAAGATACTCGCACTGGAAGAAAAACACTAAACTACTTTATGATTACCTAAACACGAATTCAACAAAGTGGCCGTCCTTAACGTGCCAGTTCTTTCCTGATTTAGATACCGCTTCGGATGAGCATCGCATCTTGTTATCCTCATTTACATCTTCCCAAAAACCTGAAGATGAGACCATATATATTAGCAAAATATCCACGTTGGGTCATATAAAATGGTCATCTTTAAATAATTTCGACATGGACGAAATGGAATTCAAACCGGAGAACTCGACAAGGTTTCCCTCCAAACACTTAGTAAATGACATCAGTATTTTCTTCCCAAACGGGGAATGCAATAGGGCAAGATATTTGCCTCAAAATCCAGATATTATAGCCGGCGCCTCTTCAGATGGTGCAATCTACATATTCGATAGAACAAAACACGGCTCTACTAGAATAAGACAGTCCAAAATTTCACATCCCTTTGAGACAAAGCTGTTTGGTTCACATGGTGTTATTCAAGACGTGGAGGCAATGGATACTTCTTCGGCAGATATAAATGAGGCGACTTCTTTAGCCTGGAACTTGCAGCAGGAGGCCCTTTTACTGTCTTCTCACTCCAACGGCCAAGTTCAAGTTTGGGACATTAAACAATATTCGCATGAGAACCCTATAATAGATTTACCCTTAGTGTCAATAAACAGCGACGGAACAGCGGTGAATGATGTAACTTGGATGCCAACACACGATTCCCTCTTTGCTGCTTGTACTGAAGGAAATGCGGTCTCACTATTAGATCTGAGGACTAAGAAAGAGAAGCTCCAGAGTAACCGTGAAAAACACGATGGTGGAGTAAACTCCTGTAGATTTAACTATAAGAACTCTTTAATTCTAGCATCTGCAGATTCAAATGGGAGGCTAAATTTATGGGATATTAGAAACATGAACAAAAGCCCAATCGCTACCATGGAGCACGGTACTTCCGTTTCAACTTTAGAATGGAGTCCAAATTTCGATACTGTATTGGCAACGGCTGGCCAAGAGGATGGGTTAGTCAAGCTATGGGATACCTCCTGCGAAGAAACTATATTTACCCATGGTGGTCATATGCTCGGTGTGAACGACATTTCGTGGGACGCTCATGACCCTTGGTTAATGTGCAGTGTGGCAAATGATAATTCAGTTCACATATGGAAACCTGCAGGAAACCTTGTTGGACATTCGTGACCTAAACGTTACTTGAAGCCAGGCATGCTAATGGCTCCTGTCCCTATTACATATTCAACCATTTGATAGACGAATATACAAACATAAATAGAGTTTATAAAATATGCTCAAGACTTGCTACCATAAACACTACGCTCAGACTTCATGCTGATTTCAATATTGTATTTCGAAGAAAGAGGTTGCTCATTTATTACCTTTGAACTTTCACTTTGGTATTTTGATATTCTCGAGGTTTCCTAGTCTGGCTTGAACTTCAGTTCGCCTTTTGAAAGTGGCAGGATTATAAGGTATATTTCTGTAATGTGATGGTGCAGTGCCCCTTGGATTCCAGTCTTTATCGTAAAATATACTTCTTATACCGAGTTCACCGTTCTCTTTTTCACGACCCAGTGAGTGTCCAGAATCAGCTTCTAAATGACCTTTTGATACAGTCTGCAGAAGCTGTCCCTCTTTATTTCTCTCTAGGTTTCTAGAAAGTGATTCAACTTGATTTCGTACCTTTTTCTTATTTGGGCGTTGAACCTTGGAAACCCTTCTTTCTGTTAAGTTATTACTTGGGTCCTTCTTTCGATCCATTAAGCTCAAACGTATATAGTATAAAATGATGGAATGCGAGAACTAAAAGGATTGGATGACTTTGAAGGTAATATATTTCCTTGATATTTGAAAATAATCAAAAAAATTTGCTGAAGGCCTTTGCAAAGTGTCTAAAAGTACGTTCTGTTCAAAAAAGTAAGGAAACTCAATATACAAAAATTGCCTTTTCGTCAAAGTTAAGGATTTTAATATTGAAATATTTCATCGATATAAGAGAAACCCGAGCAAGAAGAACAAAAGAAAAACATAAAGCAACGTGGAATATGTCACAATCTACTGCATCACTGGTACCAGAGGGCAATCAAGGCTCCCTCCAAGAAGATGTTAGTTTTGATTTCAATGGTGTACCTGGCCAGGCTTTAGATGCCGTGCGCATGCGTTTGGCTCAATTAACTCATTCATTGAGGAGAATCAGAGACGAAATGTCCAAAGCCGAACTGCCACAATGGTATACACTCCAATCACAACTAAATGTCACATTATCCCAGCTCGTTTCTGTAACCTCCACTCTACAACATTTCCAAGAAACTTTAGACTCTACAGTGGTTTACCCTTTGCCTAAATTCCCAACCACCTCTCATGAAAGTTTGGTCACTACCCTTTTGAGGAAGAAGAATATCCCTGAAGTGGACGAATGGATGAAATATGTTAGGGAAACATCTGGAGTAACTACAGCCTTGCTAAAGGATGAAGAAATAGAAAAGCTGCTGCAACAGGACAGAGAAATAACGAATTGGGCGCGCACTACGTTTAGAAACGAAAATGGAAAGCACGATTTCAAAAATGAAGAATCCCTAAGCGAAGAACACGCTTCACTTCTAGTACGAGATAGCAAACCTTCGAAACCTTTCAATGTGGATGATGTTCTAAAGTTCACCTTCACAGGGGAAAAGCCCATTATTACGGGATCTACTCCAACATCATCTAGTAATTGAATTTTACTCCACGCTACTGATATTTTAAAACATTTTATTGTTACTAGTGACCTGGTAAAAATATTTACAAGTATAAAAGGACCAATTTACTGAATGAAGTAAATAAGGATCATTGATATGTTACGATAAATAATGCAAAGTAAAGGAGAAGAAACGAAGGGGTCCAAACCTTAGTAGGTTAGCTTTCTATAAACTTTGACAGGCTTTATATCCTTACAAAATGCACTTTTTTCATACTTTTTTGTTAGAGTATGTCTTGGCCCTAAAGTGAATTTAGAGTTTTTTAGATTTCAAGGCTACGATAGTAGCCTTATAACAATTTCCCATGTACCAAACATAATTATACTGTTCGGAACTGTTCTCATCAAATGCGGGGTCAACCCACTATACATTGAAAAGAGTCCCTCTTCTTTAATTATAACTTTGAAACTTTGTACTAAACCTGTATACTTTCGTTTACCATTTTCCTTGGGCGTTTGTCTCAATCTCGTCCTGACAACTTCGTGCGGATATGTTGCTATACTAGCCACAAATTTTGCAAGACCAGCGCTTCCTGATCTTTGACACCACTCCTTGACTTTCTCTGATGTGCTTTTTGTACCTTCGGCTTGATATCCAAATTTCTCAATAGACCTTTCCTTTATTAACCGCTTCATTTGTTCATATAATAGCCATTGAAGTATACCTTCAACAGAACCCAAATAAGAGGCACTCAACCCTTTGTACAAGCCGGTGAAACCCTCATTTCTTATAACACTTTTCAAGCAATCCCAAGAGTTCTTGTACTGTCGGACCGATGTTTTCCCAGCTTTATCAAGCTGTACTCTTGTTTTAATCAACCAAATAGGATTGGTTGCCGTCGCCGTTGCCCAACCTGCGGTTGCAGCAGCCATCAGATGAATCATAGGTGTTTCTTGGCCATTATTGAACGCTTTAGCATACATATCTTTAGTAGTTCCATAGGTAAAAAAATTAATACTTCTTGCTGGAATAACCCCGACTAAATTGGGGCCCAAACCCTTAAACAAGCTTCTAAAACCCTCTTGTTTGTACACATTGCCTATGATTCCCAGTGTTTCCTTGAAATGGGTTCCTGCTTGAATGACATAATTAATACTCTTTGGACGAGTAGATCCTTTACTGATATTAACAGCTTGTGATTTGTATGCTTTCAAAAATATATCACTTTGTAATCGGGTCTTCACCAAATCAAATGGACACGTAACAACTGCACCCGCCATTCCTCCAATACCCCCAGCAACAAAATGAACCCATGGTTTTACTGTTGGATGATTTTCAATTTCAGATTGCTTCAAATTTAGTGGAATTTGTGTAGCTTCCTTATAATTAGAGCCCTTTTCATCACTTGCTAAATACGGAACTGATTCAATGGCATCCTCTTCCCATTCTTCTATGGATTTTTTAGGCATCTTTATCCTTGAAAAATTATGGGATATGAGAATGGTCAACTATGTAAATAAGTAGGCGACTTTGACACAATAAATATAGGACCACGTAAAGGCAAAATCGTCCGATTATTGTACCTCAGTTAGCAGTACTTCAAAGAACAGTTTCTATAGAGAACAAGGCTATCCCTTTATACAAAGTTGAATTCTCTATGTGAAGTTAGACTTTTACCATTATTCTTTTTAATTTTACTTCTTGGATTTTGGCGTAAGGTTAATTTTTCACTAAGAGAGAGCCCGAAGCGAGGATTCAAAAGAGATGCTCAACGCAAGTAATATCTGGATGACATGAAGTGACTGTGTTGAGTAGTCTATATAGGTCAGAATAAAGAACCAAAAGAAATGATCTAAATGTACAAATTATGGATATTAGACACAATTTATTTTTTATTATATTATATATTTAAAAATAGACAAAAAATAAAACCTAAAACCTGAAAATCTTTTTCGATACAAAACCAGCATCGGGTAAATTAGATGAAAGTTTCGTATGGAACTGGGGCCAAAGTTTGAGGAACGTTACCTTCAGTAGAAACGATACGGGATTCTCTTGGTTGAGCTGGTTGTCTCTTCAATTGGACAGCAACACCTTGGGCCTTGGCTTCAGCACGCTTAGCAGCATTGGCCTTAACTCTTTCCAAAAATTCTTGTCTACATTTAGAGTGCTTGATGTGTTCAACTCTCAAGTTCAATCTCTTTTCCAAGTATCTGTTACCGACCATCTTGTTGATGATAACACCAACAGAAGACTTGGTAACGTTGTAGACGACACCGGTCTTACCTTGGTAGAACTTGTGTGGCATACCCTTTTGGATAGAACCATTGGCTTTGATGTCGACAATGTCACCAACCTTGTAGACCTTCAAGTAAGTAGAAAGATGGACGGCACCATGCTTTCTGAAGTCACGTTGGAACATGTAACGAGTACGAGATCTGTAACCGTGTCTGTATTATAGGGAAATAAATCAAAATTAAGATTTATAAGAAATCATGTTAGTATTCTATTGTTTTGCGAGTTTCTGACATGCGTCCCAGCACATAACCGAATGTTTGGAAAAAGGGCTTGTAATTACTACACTTCTAATGTTGAACTAATTTTCAAAGCAACGACTGTAAACTTATGACTTACAGCCCGTTAAAAGCCTATCATGTCACATAATTTTCTCAGAATCAGTGTAGCATCATCTTATCTGCCCAATATTTTGCTCTAATGATATGTTTGCTTTATTCACACTAGACACGTCTTTAAATCTTTTTATTTCTGTGACGATATGTTCGGTTTGAGATACCATGATTCGTTCGTGCTGTAGATTCATAGGATTAAATGACATACGATTTACCCATTGTTGCTAGTTATTTTTGTCTTGGTTCTCTTATCCCAAAGTTCAATCGGTAATGCCTGAAATTGCACACTACTTTCTATATTATCTTTACCAGACATGACACTCCATTGGTGATAAAATTTCACAGAGGCGCAGAGACCGTTTACCTTTCCAGCTCTCGTATTGTGGCCCCCACCGCTGCCTGGGCTTCCAGCACGGCCACTAGTAGCGGTGGGCCAACACATCAAAGGAGGTTTGGCAGCGGTGCTTTTCCTCGGTTCTGAGCATGTTCTAACGGCTGGGAAAAAGGCGATATTCAAACGCATCCTTGCCTCCAGTAAAAAAGGTGTGGTGATGGTGGAGATGTACAGGTGTAAAACTGTCAGACTAACAAGTATAATATTGCGATTTATATTATCGAGATATATTGAGGTCAAGAGATATATACCAAAGTGAATGCAAGATGGCATGGAGAATTAGCCTTTAAATATTAACGGCTTCAATTTCTGACAATAGGAATTTCTCCAAGCCAAGGTGTAAAATCCTAAACGCTACTGAGTTGCAGTTGGGAATTTAAATCCTATCAAAATCTTCTAGCTATTTACGTTGGGTATTGAGTAATACTTGTGTCATCCAATGCCATGTCATCTTGCAAGAAAAGCGCCAGTTATGTACCTCTACCCATTTTCAAATGAAATAAAAATGACAAAGTAAAATGAAAAATGATCCGTGATTTGAAAAGTTATAAAATTTATTATACAGTTATGAAATCAGCGAATTATTTATTCTTCGTCTTCGGCTTCTTCAGCAGCTTCACCGGAAGCTTCAGCCTTTCTAGCAGCGTTTCTTCTAGCAACTCTACCTGGTCTAGCACCACCGAATGGAGAAGTTGGAGCGAAGTCAATGTGCTTTTCAGAGTCCAATCTGACCATGAAAGATGGGATGTTGACGATTTGCTTACCAACAGCAATGTGTCTTTGAGTGATTAAAACTCTGGCGTGGTGGACAGACTTGGCCAAACCCAACTTGTAGACTTGAGTTTGCAATCTTCTTTCCAAGAAATCTTCAACCTTCAAAGCCAAAACATAATCCAACTTCTTCTTGTCTTCGGACAAGACACCAACTCTAACCAATCTTCTGATCAAGGCATTACCTTCGAACAATCTCTTTGGGTCCTTTTCGTCTCTAGTTAACAAGTCTCTGGCAGCACGACGAATTTTAGATAATTGGAAAGAAATTCTGTAAATTTCTTTCTTGTTCTTCAAACCGAATTCACCGGCCAACTTCAATTCTGCGTCCAAACGAGAAGATTCGTAAGGTCTCTTTGGTGTAGAGTAAGTCTTAGAGTAAGTTCTTGGAGCTCCTAAAAAAAAAAAAGTAAAATTGGATTCTTGTTAGTCAAAAGTTTTCCCGGAACAAAAGTCTGCAAGGGCCCAAGTAAGTGCTCATAAATATTGTAGAGATATGATTAAAAACGCATAATTAGGTATCCGCCTTGGAAAATAAAATACTGTCCCATTGTTACGAGAGAGATGTTCCCTATTAGATCACCTTGATCTCTAATGTATCCCTGTTTAACTGAAGTGTCGGGAGTTCAGTGTAAATAAAGATATTCATAATATGGATAGTAATTCAGGCTGTTGTCGTGCTACTCAATGAAGGTATACTATTATGGAATTTCATATTCTCAAATATTTATGAGGACCCGAACCTCTTTCAAAATCAACGAGTCAGAGTGAAGAATTTCCCTCCTCTTCGATATAGTCTAATACGTACTTGGCATTGTTGCTTAGTCTTAGTTGTCTTGTTGCTTTCTTTCTTGTCTATGCAAATGAACAATTCTATTAAGTAAACTTCATGAAATTTATGCGTAATGCTTAATGGGATTGAATGTTAAGCTACATGAGTGAAGCGCGTCCACCTGAAGCCGCCAACTTTATGATTTTTTCAAGTAACCTTTGTTTTGCGAATATGAAAAATGTACAGATGTGTAAATGTACGGATTAAATCGTCGCAGCGGGGAACACCGCTTTCTGAAATTGAAAGTTTCCATACTAGAAGGTCAAGATGCTGTCAATTAGGCTAGGAATGATACAGAAAAGCTGGCTAGCCGTTCCTTCAAAGCCTTCCATTACGTCTACTTTTTTACGACTTACTTGTTGCGACTACTTTTTACAACCAGTATGCCCTCTCTGCGAGATTTATCACTAGAAAGGGACCAAGAATTAAATCAGTTACGAGCCCGTATCAACCAGCTGGGCAAAACAGGCAAAAAAGAAGCCAATGATTTTGTTGGTTCAAATATTTCAAGTGAACCTGTATATGACACGGTGATTCAAACAGGACAGAGCTCTAACGCAACGAATAGTTTTGTGCAAGAAACTATTCAGAAGACGAAACAAAAAGAGAGTGGTCAGCCATATATCATCCCCCAAAAAAACGAACATCAGCGTAACATCGATAAGATTTGCGAAACCAGCGATCTCAAAGCCAAATTAGCGCCTATTATGGAAGTGCTCGAGAAGAAAACGAATGAAAAAATTAAGGGAATAATAAGGAAAAGGGTATTACAGGAACCCGACCGTGACAATGATGATAGCGGCTGATCGGATAATTACAACCAATTGCGTGCGCAAGACTTCATTGGGTTGGCTGGGAAAGAAAAGCGATGAACTTAGCAAAAAAAAAGCTACAACAAATAAATATCAGCCGTACACTAGTTACGTATGTCTATAAATATTCTTTTCAAGATTCACACTTAAATATGAAGAGAAAAAAGAGAGAATCCAAGAAGAATACGGTTACAAACCATCTCAATCCTGAGTTGTGAATGCTTGATATATATACATCAAGGCGAAAATGAAGAATAACAACGAGCTAGCAAGAGTGATTGTTCTTATGCTAATTCTTGTTGCCAATAATTTCCCACCCACCACTGCTAATCCAGAGCAAATGGCATGACCAATAACAGCACCTGCAATAACATACCAATAGTCGCTGTCAGTAGCCATGGCAATAATACTAATTTGTGAACGGTCACCTAGCTCGCCTAGGAAAACCATCAGGAAAATTTGAACCCAAACTGGGGAAAACATAAATGATGCTAATTCGCGAATCCTGTGCACTATTTTTTTACCAATCGAAGCGTTCTTCAGCTGTTTATCATACGCAGTGTCGCCTCCTTTTTCAACATCATCCATATCCTGGTTCATGTCTTTAATGGCAATTTCTTCCTCCACTTCAGCCATTTCCTCCTCAACACCTGCATCCTTAGACATCTCCAAACCTTCCATAGTCAATTTGTAACCGAACACTAAGAATAAAATACCTGCAAAAAATGCTGTATAGCGTTCAGAAAGAAAAGCAACGGCTGAATGACCCACCACACCAGAAAGGATGGTCATAATAGCGAGGGAGGTAGCTGCTGCTGAGAATACCAGAAGTCTTTTGTGACGCATTGCCATCAAGGCTGCGATCAAGAAGGTTTTGTCACCAATTTCAGAAAGCCCAATCATAGAAACGGACATTAAAAAAGACTTCAAATGTGAAGAACTCCCAGATTCCATAGATGTCTCCGCATCAGTAGCTGCAGTGGCTGCGGCAGTGAGCAGCGGTAGGAGGGCTATTAAAGATGCCTTCTTTATCATATTTCCCATTGAATACTCGATGGCCTCGTATTTGTATCTTGCTTTGTAGAACCTAACTTTAGCTTTATATAGACTCCACAAACAAGATTGTAGGACTTTTTGATTCTAAAATAAGGATTTCATAAACGTGTGGTTCACGATACACCTTGATCGTAAAATACATAATAAAAATTTTAAGCATGAAAGCGAGCAACAACAAAACGTTGGAATAGGGTTCGCGAAAGTATGCTACATGAGTATGAGACAAAAGAAAGAAGCGAAAAAAAGGAAAAAGCTCCTCCATCACTTCCGCGCTGCGCTCAGCTTCCGCGCTGACATAGCTAATGCCAGAACAAACTCATCGTCGTCTACAGGAAATGTCCGGAAGTATTCAGACAGACACATCAAGGGCAATTTCCTTATTGTTCTACCACTGATATCAACGGTCTATATTGATCGCATATTTATGTTTGACAAAGACGGTTAGTGAAAATGCTTTTTTATGAAGAAGGAAAGAAAGAAAAAGAATCGTAAAAGTAGAATGAAAGAAAAAAACATACCGAGCATTTGATAGCAATTTTCCGCAAAATGTCCTGATATTTATTGAAGAACTTGATTCCAGTTGATCTTGCGTGAAAAAGAATTATACCTGAAGTTATCATCTCCTCTATGCAAACCTTTAGAATGTGGAGGATGCCCTCAGCTGTTGGATTTCCAACATAAAAAACTCCATCTGCTCGATCAACAAAAGCATCATCTAATGAATCTAATAAATTAGACGTGGCTAATGCTAAAAAGTTATGGTATTTTTTCAGCCTGTCAAGTTGCGTAAGTAAAGTGTTCACAACTCGGATTCCATCTGTTGACTCATTTCTACTTGACAAATTTGTTCTTGAACTTGCTATTGCTTCAACCTCATCTATCAAAAGGCATATAAAGATCCCTCGTCCCTCATTGACCTTTAAAAGCTCCTCAATGTCTTTGAATACTATTGATATATTTTTTGACGATTCTCCAAACCATTTAGAAAAGATGCGTGCACAAGACAATTCTATTATTATCCCCTTATAATTAGTATCAATGGTATCGGAACAGTCTGAAAATTCCCGCCTCACAGATAATTTTTGGCAAAGTGCTTTGCATAACGTTGTTTTACCTGTTCCCGGAGGACCATGGACAAGGAGTAATTTATTATTTGTGATTAGCGTTGTAATGTCTTCTTGATTGGAGTCTCCAGTTTGTTTGAATCTTGCTATCTTGAGAGATATAGTTGCGTAGCTATATAACCTTTCTTTAATATTGTTACCAAAATACAACGATTCCCATTGGCCCTCGAAAGTTGTGCCTGGAAGATATGATATATTTACTAAGTTTAGTGTTTGCTTACTTAGTGGAATGTCAAAATTTCCCACTGAATTGATACAATTGTTTAAAGTTTCTCCCTCAAAACCATCATCCTCGTCTAGTTCTAAGTCAATCTTGTCGAACTCTGTGGACAGTATGCTGCCATTTTTCAGCTCACCTTGCTCTTCCAGACAGCAAAAGGGATATATAATGAATTCGTCAGCAGATCCCACGTGATAAGTGTCTGACTCGTTGGTCTCCTCTGAATCTAAAATAGAATCTATGTGCTGACCCAAATTTATTTTCTCATGAAAGTTCAATTTAATAGGGACGTGTGATGTGGACTGTTGCTCTATAGAAATTTTTTTAACGAATAAGGATAGAAACAAATTATCTTGTCCTTCATTTACTGTGTTAACTTTGCCATTTATGCTTGAAAACTGGTGTAATAAAACTTTTGCTAGGCTTCTAATCAAATGTTGTTGCGCCTCCGTTGGTGGATCCTTAATTTCAATACTTCCTTGCCCCTCTCTCATTAATTCTTGGCCAGTTATAATCGAAGTCTTTAAACGGTCTTTTGGGAAACTTTCCAACTTCCTCTTGACCACTGCTTTTAACAGATTCAAAAATTCTCCCAGCTTTTTGTTGCTGTTTTGTTTCGAGTCAGAACCAGAATGTAGAGAAGAAATTTGCTCATCCTCTCTAAACATACATTTGATAACCCTCAGAGATGATCCTCGCACTTGTAGATCAACTATGTAGCTCATATCCTTATTTTATGTCTTCAGTTTGAGATCAGAATATTTTTATGAAATTGTTGTCACTCTCTTTTAACCGCCTCGCATTTCGTAGATTTGCCGCCCACCTTATTGTCAACGGCAAATCTAAGGATATATATACATATATATATATTTTTGAGAAAGATTATATTTTCGCCAACGATGAAAAAGAGAAAAGTACAGTACTATGTATTATGTGTTTTTCAACTCAAGAGAGGGGCAAACATATAACTGGTGCTATATATGATTAAGGCTGCGCTCAAATATACTTCTTACTTAATTGACTGAACAATACGTTGATAAGATGAAGGAAGAGTCTCAGATATTGGTTCCACAAAAAATTCAGAGAATGGAGTCATTTCGGTTACGGGCAATCTTTCGGTGATTGGTACGGAGTATCGCGATCTTTACACGTTCCACTAGTCAATCCAATCCAATTTATTCATTTGTCCGTAAATATTCTGCCGGCCTTCTCCCCATATTACAAAATAAAAAAATAAAACCTGAGTAATGGAATAGTTGGAAAAGCAAGGCAAATTTCCATCAGAAAGCAAGCCTATCAATTCAGCTAAGCTTATGAGATGAGTGTATTAAGATCTACATGCCTTTTCTTCCCTCCAAGATCCTTGTTGATATCGTTTAACAAGCGGCGATTATTTTCAACTTCGAGGCTAATTTTGAATAAAGAAAGTGAAACTACAAAGAAGAAAGATAAAAGTAAGCAGCAAGATTTTAATCCTCGGCACCTGGGTGTTGCTGCCGAAATATTTATCCCCTCGGCTTACAAGAACCTTCCAAATGTATTTGCCCATCCTCTCATTGTTGCAAATGCATTGATCAGAAGACTTTACACATTTGGTTTGAACTCTGTTCAAGTCGCATTGTTTCGTTTTCAATCAGGCATTAAACCTTCTTTTTTACTCTGGAAAAACAAAGCCATAGAGACGTATATCAATGTAAACACGTCGTTTGCTCATAAAAATTTGTCGGACATCAAAGGGTTAGTTTCATTATGGGTTCAGGAAGCTCTCGAGGCTAGGTCCCGTCAACTTCCAGGTAATGCAACACTGGACTGGCAGTTGATAAAGTTTAATGCAGTTCCTAAACTAGTCTCAGTGCAACCAATCATGATTCCCGGAATGCCGTTAGAGCATTTACAGTTGGTTTACAAATTTGATACGAAGCAAAGACTAATTAAAGTCAATCAGCAAACTAAGAAGACTGAGACGTTAGACCGTGACGTTGTAGACTATATTGCCTTTTTGTGTGATGCTACAACTAATGATATGATTTTAATGGGATCTTTGTTTGAAAGTAAACCAAATGATAAATTACCGAAAAGCTACGAGGACGATGCTAAAGTTGCCATACACAGAATGAAAGTTAACGGAGATATATATCGTTTACCTCCAAGCTAAGGCAATATGTATATAAATGCGAAAGGTTTTGGAACATCTGTAAATAGCCATTGCTTCATTTGAGTTTCTTATTCCACATACCACTTACATATTCAGTAAAAACTATTCATTTGTTTTTCATTCTGAAGTATATATATTAAATTTATTAAATAGTTTTTCATGAAAAAAGTTATTGAAGCATCTCCCTTTCAATAATGCATTAACTCTCCCATTCTAACCCATCTTTCCGTTGAATCGTCATAGAACAATGTTTCTGACAGATTGGTTTTCCTATAACGATCTTTGCAGCACAATCTGTGAAATAATTTCCATAAGCCGGTAAGAATAGTCCTGTTATAGCTGATACTACCTTGTACATAATTCATATCAATGAGCTTTGCTTCATCTTTTAGAGGCTGAGACTTCTCAAAACCTTCTGCGCTATCCAAACGATAGGTGCTGATTTCTTTTAATGCCAATGAATTATTAGAACACTTCCTACATTTAAGAACAACCTCTTCCTCGGACCTTCTCTTTCTATTTTCTGTATCAAAAGAACTGTCTTTTTCAATTGCTGCTGTGTTGTGAGGAATAGATCGATAAAGTACTTTTTTTTGCCCTGTTCGAATAACAAAAAGAAATAATGTCAATTCATTTGCACTGTAACAGTAATCAGCGCTAAAACCCTTAGGATGATATCGATGATTTGAAAGTATAATTGTGAAGCCACTATATATATCACGCAGTAGCGTAAACTGTGCTGCTTCGGACTTCAAAAGTTGAATAGCGTATCGTGTGCATTCCCAAATATTATCGACAACGTTTGGATAGAGAATAAAGGATGTGTATACGGTTATTTCATGATGGGGTAAAAAACTGAGTGTAGAAGCAATATTTGCAATACAATTCGATTTAACTTGAAGTTGATAATTAAAATTGCTGAAGAAAACTCCGCTATTACAATTTTCAGAGGTGACTATTAAGTCATTTCTCTTCATTTGTAAAAATGAAAATAATCGTAATATTTGCTTACAGTAAGGAAGACGTATCGCATTAGGTATCTTATCTTCTGAATTGTAATCATATCCGGAAACTTTTTTGGTTCCTCTTACTGCTGCCAATAGAGACGAATCTGAAATATCTCCCTCTTGTACGTCTTTTTTGGGTAAATCAATATTTCCCTGAATTTCTTGGACTTTAGAACATGAAAGATTTTTCCGTTTGCGATTTTTATTGCGTCTGCTAGCAATCTTCTCTATAAGTGCACATATGTCTTCATTGGGGATTTGGGACCAATTCTGATTTTCTATATCGGTATTTTGATTCTCATTTGTTGGAAAATACTTCGTCTTTTGTAATGGGGCAGATTGCCTTCTAGTTTTATTTTTTTTATCTGCTATGTCTTCTAAAATTTTACAAATTCTGCTCGTACTGAGTTGAGACCAATCGTGCCCTTTCTCAACATGGACGTTTTCCTTCTTGAGACATGGGATAGTTTTCATTGATAGTTCCATTTTGTTTTCACTTGCGCTCGTTTTGGCATGTTGAATGGCATCCGCCAGCATTCTTGCTTTTGGGTAATAAGGACAAATATCCATTATATCCAAATCTTCCTTTTCCTCATAGCCTGTAAAATTATTAGGTTCGGATACTGTGTGCTCTATGTTGTTATTAAATGTTATTATTGGTCTTTTGTGGTTTCTTAATATTGTTCCACTATCGTATTGAAAGTTTGATTTTTCAGAAGCCAAAATAGCATTCAATACATTATTTTGGTACATGTCCCGAATTAGCTAACAAATCTCTTAGTATTTGTGTTACAACAATTAGAGATTTTGTTTTGTTTATTTACTTTCATCAATTCACGTTATTTTGCCGCCGACGGCTTTGAGACCGCACAAAGTTTTTTTTCACCAGAGCAATAAGCTGGGTCATTTAAACTATTCGCAAATCAAGGATTCAAAAGATCTTTTTTTTAGATATATTTTCTTCGTGATTCGTCATTAAATAGAACATGAAATAAAAAAAATAAAAAATAAATATGTCTATACATTATGAATATATATTATGCTATAATTATTACTTCTCCTTTTTAACTTCAATTGATTGATCTTCTACGTATGGGCCAAATAGTTCAAGTGAATATCTTGTTGAGGGTTTGCGCCCTTTCCATATCAGTTCAGGGAAGACTTTCCATCTCCAGATGAACTGGTAATTGCAGCTGACGTTGAGCGTAATGACCCTTAAATGTTCCAAAGAAACAATGTAGAAATAAATCCCCATACCAGTTAATATATGCCACCATCCGTGTGGTTCAAGCAGTACACCAAGTGGTAAAGCCAAAATACTTCTTCTAACGTGCACCCAGAACGAACAATAGTGTATATCAAGTAGCCACGAAATGTAGCCAGATAAGAACAAAATTGCGCCGAGCGCCATTGAAGCCTTGAGATTTCTTTTAGCTAGTGGATCATGGACGTATCTGTACGTTAAACTTCCTGCAGTAGCAGCCACAACTACAATCTGTACGCCAAACAAAATTTGATGGATATCGACATTTTTGTAAATAACGTAGAGTATGCTTGCTGTTGTAACGGCCAGGCCGATAATTACGCCGATGAATATCTGTTCAAATAGAGGAACCTTCTTGTGATTATCTCCGTTAAGTAATGCCTCTTTGGCCTCGCATACTAAACTCCATGTCGGAATGCACATGGCGTATATCATTGGAAGTTCATCCAATAGTTGGAATCTATACTTCAGTGTCATATGAAATAGCCATGATCCTACTCCGACCAAACCGTACCCGAAGCCAATAAGTAAAAACCTTTTTTCTAATTTATTCTTGTAAGCAGAGTAAGTTGTGTAAATCGCTGACAGTATGAATACGCTGTTAGTTAAAGTGTTTGACCACTCGGCAATATAAGGAGAAACGACATAGTTCTCCTCACACCAGTCAATAGTGGAAGTTGTTTCTCCCCAAACGCCGGGGACAGAACTCTCTGGATAGTTCCAACGAAATATTCCCATCAATCTTCTATTTTCTTAAATAAAGATTTCTGCTTTTATTTACAAATTAATCTCTGTAAGTATCGGATCTTATGAAAACCCCTTACACAATAACTATATAGATGTATATAGGATATATAGATATATATATGCAAATATCTTTTTCCTATAAGCGATAAAAATAAAATGCTACCCGAATTCTATTTAGGCATATATAACCGGAGACAGATATTTTTTATGTCATGGGGTAGAGTAGTGCGTTTGAAAGTATCAAACAAAAAGTTTCAGGGGCCGGATCTAATCGGCATAAATATTTTCCGATGTCTCACGTTAAAAAACTTGCGTGATAATCCGTCCGCACTAGTGGGATCGAAAGAAGGGGCGTGGTCAGAAGGGTAACGTTATGTGAAACCCTTGCCTTTGAATCTTTCCTGCTATGCTACGTCGGCCGACACTTCCATTTGAAAAAAATATAAACGATGGTGTTGCCAAGTATTTTTTTTCGCCTTCGTTTAACGTCAGCATTACTAAAAAGGTTAATGGTTGGCGATACTAACTAAAAAGAATTTGTAGAAATGCCATGAAGATTTTCACGCTGTATACCACGATTCAGCAATTACTTTTTTGACAATGGCGGTGCTTATAGTATAAAGAATTTTTATTCTGCAGTTCCGAAGGAGAAAATGAACATAATTCTTGTTTCACTTGATTGTGAGCTCCAAAAGCTTGCTCTTAAGCTGTCAAAGAAAACTAGTGGCACTCACACTACGCACTAGCTTTTACACCACATCGTTATTGTTTTCCATTAACGCTTACGTAAATTTCATCTATCATTCTACCTGTACCGTTCCCGATGATAGTGGCTTACAAAACGGCTTGAGGTACAGTTGATTCGAACTTTTTGCATTATTGTTACCTTCTTTTTTTAGTAACAAGCGGCGTCTTTGTTTCTTCTGCAAAAATAATCTCGCTCGAGTAATTGGAGGCTTGGCAAAACTTAAATCTCCACGCATACCCGGCTTCCTATGTTCGTGAAGGACTCAAAAACATGAACTATCCTTATCCATCTTTCTTTTGCCAAATTATTTTAGCCAATCTATATAACACTACATCATTCCTTTGAGTCTTTCTTTATCATTCATTCGAAGGGAGAAATATACGAGCCAAATTCAAAGACAGACTATTTTTTCGAGCAGGCCTATCTCATCAGAAAAAAATTTAATAAAGCTCTAGATAAGCAAACACAATTATTTTCAAAAAAATTTCTGCTAAATGGGTAGAAGAAAAATTGAAATTGAACCTATCAAAGATGATAGAAATCGTACAGTTACTTTCATAAAGCGAAAAGCAGGCCTGTTTAAAAAGGCTCATGAATTGTCAGTACTTTGCCAAGTAGACATTGCTGTCATTATTTTAGGATCCAATAATACATTCTACGAATACTCTTCTGTTGATATGAGTAACCTGCTTAATGTTCATCAAAACAACACTGATCTTCCTCATAATATCATAGAACCATCTGATTATGGTGACTATGTGAAAAAACCACGTGTTGTTCTGAATGAAAGGAAGCGCAGGCGAAGAAGAGCAACCGTGTTGCAACCAGCTTCCCATTCTGGGAGTTGTACAGTTTCGAGTCAAGATCCCTCCAGTGTACAAAACAATGGGAATTTAAGCGCTCCGTTGGCGTCAAATGACGCCGGGAACGCTGGTGTAAGTACACCATTGGTGCATTGCCACGGAGCAATATCACGTAGCGGATCCAATCATTCTGACTGTGCAAGAAATAGTGCAGATTATCAAATGTTGCAAGGCGGTTTAAATTCTGGTGGGTGTTTACATGCTAATGATTATAAAGAAAGCGTAGACCAACAGCATGTTGCAAACGAGGCTATTCATAGGAATTTTATGAACAAGAGGATTAGGCCGGATACTCATTTACTACTTTCTGAATCTAACCACTCTAATTATCATAATTTTTACCCGTCACCTTACGAGAATTTGCCAAAGCCTTCATTGCCTGCAAGTTTAGTGGGCAATATTCCATCCTTTCAATCGCAATTTGTACAGGTTATTCCGGCAAATAGTAACCCAATGGGAAAAGGATTTAATGGCACGGGTGACAGCGAAAGCTTTGAAGCAAAGCAAAAGATACACCCGACAGTTGCCATATCAAATACTTTGGAAGGTCCAGCTCCAGTGCAGGCGATGGTCCATCACCTGCACCAACTGAACAGCAATAGAGGAAAGCTCTCAGGGAAGCCATATTTAAAGCTAAATATTCCGAAGGCCACAAATGACGCTTGCCAGAGGTCGCCAGCAATGTATTCAGGAACTGCATCACCGAAAACGGATGTACAAGCCACTCCCAATCAAATGCTCGCCAGCAACATGTCCTCCCCTCTTTCTCGTTCAAAATTTTTGGGATTCAAGAACAATGATATGGACGACTTATATCATAATGGCCGATGTGGCAGCACTTATGTAAATAACAAAACATTCTTTCTGAAACCGCCAATTGGAAGACCGCCTAAATTTCCGAAAAGCCCGTCTTCATCTATTGTGGTTTTTCCTTCCTCGGTAGCTAGTTCAACTTTGAAATCCACGAGTTCGACAAACTCTCCAGATTAATGAATCGCTTTCTAGCTACTTTTTACTACAAGAAAGCATTCGCTTACAATTAAGAGTGTATGTTGGCGCATTTAGGCAAACGTCTTCTAAATTAGGGCTATAGACAATTGTGTCGCTCGTACATTTTTCAGATGTAGTGACGCAAATTTCTAGCAATTTGCAGGTAGTGCTCCACGGCCCCCTTCCAATTTTTGTGCACTCAATCGATCAAAACAATAGAGACTGCCCTGTTAACTTCTCAACATAATTATGTAAAAAATTATCTCATTAAGCCAGATAGCAAATATATCACATATTGCATTGATTAATTTGAGAAAAATATACATGTATCTTTTCAGTTAATTTTATTAAAAATAAATTATTTCCTTACTTTTTTTTCTACAGTTTGCACCATTAACCTCTTTTCTTGCATCCGTACATCTTTGAACTCCATACATCTTATTTTTTTGCTGTTTTTTTTTCAGTGTCTCGGGCATATAGGCCGCTTATCTTCATGCCGGCCCATCATCCTAGGAAACTCTTTCGGTATGGGCTAAGGGCAGGCGAAAATCCTATGTGCGTGGAGCTGGTACAATCTCGGCTGGCTTGGTTTGTAGGGCACAGTCAATGAATGCCTGATGGGAGAAAAATTCATCTTTATGAAAAGTGATCTTAATTTGAATAGTGTGCCCTTCAAAACATTTGGAAGTCAATAATTGAAACTATCCAGTGTGAATAGACGACTGAGCCATCATGAAGGTATGTAATATCACCCAATCCTTTGAATTCTAATGAATCAGCACGCGCTAACCGGCTGTTTCTGACTGTTTGATAAACGTATACCCACAAATTAGTGCACTATAATAAAAATTCTCAAGAACAAGGTTGTTTATACGAGATAATTCCCTCTAATATACACGTACCGATACTTAGGAAAATATCTCGCTAAGTTCAAATTAAGGAATGAAAAAGGAATTTACGAAAAGGGTTTAGAAATATCAATGAAAATAAGAAAAACCTGTAACGGAAGAGAGGACAGCAGGGATTCGTTGGAATTTGTCGATATTGGCTTCGGACAATTTTACTAACAAATGGTATTATTTATAACAGTTGAACATTTCTTACCCAGTCAACGGGTCTCAAAAGACCTTCGAAATTGATGATGAACACCGTATTCGTGTTTTCTTCGACAAGAGAATCGGTCAAGAAGTCGATGGTGAAGCCGTTGGTGATGAATTCAAGGGCTACGTCTTCAAGATCTCTGGTGGTAACGACAAACAAGGTTTCCCAATGAAGCAAGGTGTTTTGTTGCCAACTAGAATCAAGTTGTTGTTGACCAAGAACGTTTCCTGTTACAGACCAAGACGTGATGGTGAAAGAAAGAGAAAGTCCGTCAGAGGTGCCATTGTTGGTCCAGATTTGGCTGTCTTGGCTTTGGTCATTGTCAAGAAGGGTGAACAAGAATTGGAAGGTCTAACTGACACTACTGTTCCAAAGAGATTGGGTCCAAAGAGAGCTAACAACATCAGAAAGTTCTTCGGTTTGTCCAAGGAAGATGACGTTCGTGATTTCGTCATCAGAAGAGAAGTCACCAAGGGTGAAAAGACTTACACCAAGGCTCCAAAGATCCAAAGATTGGTTACTCCTCAAAGATTGCAAAGAAAGAGACACCAAAGAGCTTTGAAGGTCAGAAACGCTCAAGCTCAAAGAGAAGCTGCTGCCGAATACGCTCAATTGTTGGCTAAGAGATTGTCTGAAAGAAAGGCTGAAAAGGCCGAAATCAGAAAGAGAAGAGCTTCTTCTTTGAAGGCTTAAGCATGTCTTGGACCTGCATAATTTTTATACTTTTTCCTTTTAGATATATGTACTTTTGGCTTAATTTAATATAATTAACTATAACTTCGATTTTATTCTTTGAAGGTCCAAATGCACGTAATTCATAAACTTATGATGCATTGTTCTGAAGTCCTTGGGATGAGTGATGAGAAAATTTTCTTGAAAGTTAAATAATATAATAAAATTCTAAAAGTTAAATTTTATAACTAAACATAAACTATTTCTTAAAATTCTTTGGCAGTATATTTTCTTTGAAAAATGAGAAGATATAATATACCAATCAATGAAATTGAACTGCAGAGACCTAGCCCTGTAAAACACCATCCAATTCCCATTGCGTTACAGAGCTGTAAAATGATAACGGAACTAATGGCAGCGCCCACATTTCGAAAGAAACTGCTAACAGCAACAGTTCCAGCAGCTCTTTTGGGGAGTAACTCAGTTAAATATGTCATTGATGTGTTGCTGCACCAGGTCATACCAAAGGCAGTGAGAGCGGAAAAAACTAAAAGAACCACAAAATGATAATGAAAGAAGATTGCCCATCCGTATCCTATTGTGCCACATATTGTTAGTAAAATTCCAATTAGGTTCAGTAATAAACGAAACTCTGCCGGGAATTTCTTTTTAGGATGACTTTTGATCCAGCGTGAACGAAGATAATCTGAGAGGTGCCCACCAGATTGAGATCCTAGTAACATGGCTACACCTGGGCAGACATAAGCAGCACCAATTTCTAACATAGTAAAACGGTAGTCATGTTCAAGGTAATACGAAAACGTGACACTGAACGCATAGTAACTGGAGAACAGGAGTGCAGTACTGACGGATGTGATTATTATTGGAGGACATTTAATCATTTTCCAATATAGTGTCAAACCTGCTTTAGGCGGCTTTGGAAAATTTTCTTGGAAGAAAGCATCATTATTGACTGGTTTACGAATACCAATGTCTGGGAACAGACGCCGATGTGATATTTTATTACCTTCGAAGAATGGAGATTCGTTATTTTCACGTTCATCTTTTTTGCCACCCCATTTAGGGTCTCCATTACCAACTATACAACGTAGCGTTTCTGGAAGTAAAGCAGTAACCAAGATCAATGCTATTCCTGTCATGATAGAAGTGAAACCAAAAAGCCATCTCCAGTAATTTCCTTTCATTAAAATAAGCCCAGCAACAATGGGTGCTATAATAGGACCCATGTTTGGACCCATCATGAAATACGCTATGGCCTTTCCCCTGTGTTTTGGAGGAACAACGTCTGTTACAGTGCCAGCTCCCAGAGAAATCACAGAGCTGGAAGCGAAAGCTTGGAAAATTCTTAAAACAAAAAGGGCAGCAATATTGACTGGTACAGCGGCCAAAAGTATATTAACAATTAACATTAGTGATAACGACACCATATATAAGAATTTCCTTCCACCAAAATCCGCCAGTGAGCCCCAAAACAATGGACCAACGGAAAAAACAGCCATAAATACAGAAACTGTAGCGTTTATTGTTGTTGCACTTACATCATATTCCCTTTGCAGCAATGGTAAAGCCGGTATATATATGTTTCCAGACATCGGGCCCAAAAATCCTATAAAAATGATAATTCCAAAAATGATTAGTCTTTGATCCTTGGAAAAATAAGTATATGGAATATGTGCTTGAGTATCAGGAGAAGGGTCTCTTGACTGGGAGTTCGATGACTTTACAGCAACTTCCTCTTCTTTTGTTTTTGCTTTCTGTGCTGATAATGATGGGGAAGAGTCAGGGTGCTCATGAAAGACATCATGATCTGTATTGGCTCTCTTTTGGTTCACACGATCCCAGCTTTCATTAATTACATCATCTCCTAAATCTTCTAGCGAATGAAATGTTGAGCGGGTTGTTCCACTTTCTTGCGAATTAATTTGCAGACCCAAATTCTTTTTCTGAAACGGTTCGCTTCCCATTGCCTTAATTCTTTTCCCAGCTCTTGAAACTCTTTTTTGAAAAATTACCAACAACAACTTTTCTTACTACCATCCTTCTAGCCTTATCAATATTCTCATATATCTTAAAATTGCAATTGTTGTTACAAAGGAGTTTGTGTCGTTTTTCACCAGGTGACAGAATGTCTGGGTTGAAAGTATCAATGAAAAAAAAAAAAAATGTAGAGAGATGCCAAAACAGTGGCCAACAGGCAGCTTTGGCTACGGAAATGATTTGGAAACCTGCATAAGTATTTCTCCGCGAAATTGGGAAGAGTGATATGGATAGTTGTGATCCACGGTATATAATTCCTTGTGATCCCTTATCTGGTAAGATAGCTATAGTATTACTAATACGTGGCGCTAGTATAATAACTCGCGCAAAGACCGAACGGAGATTAATATTTAAAAGTTGGTGCGCAGTCCGGGTAAATACAGCTTTTCATGCTGAAGAATATGGCCGGGCTAATATTAATTAAGACGGACGATGCATTATTGAAACAGGATAACGCAGGTTACAGTAGCCCTTAATAAATAAAGCAAAGTACATCCGAACATAGCGACATTATCTGATATCACGAATAGAGGCAAAACGGTAGGCTCATTTAACGATGTCTGAAGGAAAACAACAATTCAAAGACAGCAATAAACCGCACAAGGACTCCACAGATCAGGACGATGATGCCGCCACAATAGTACCACAAACTCTTACTTACTCACGCAACGAAGGTCATTTTTTAGGCAGTAATTTCCATGGAGTAACTGATGACCGTACCACTTTGTTTGATGGTGAAGAGGGGCGTAGGGAGGATGATTTGTTGCCCTCATTGCGTTCCTCCAACTCAAAAGCACACTTAATTTCTTCACAACTTAGCCAGTGGAATTATAACAACAATAGAGTACTTTTAAAAAGATCTATATTAAAGACACAAGCTTTTATGGATCAACTTCAAGAAGAAAATAATATTCGCCCGATTTTTATTGCTGCAAATGATGAACGGGAAAAATTACATGTTCTACAACTGAATATCAAGCTAGATGGTCAGTACAATACCAAAGAAAAGAACGGTTTCAACATTGAGAAAAAAGCTTTATCAAAATTATTTCACTCTCAGATCGTATCAGTGACAAATCATTTAAACGCTTTGAAAAAAAGAGTGGATGACGTTTCATCTAAAGTATTCATCACAGGTGATGTAAATACTGGTAAATCAGCTCTTTGCAACTCTCTATTAAAGCAGCGTTTGCTACCTGAGGATCAGCTACCATGTACCAATGTATTTTCCGAAATACTAGAGGCTCGGGAAAATGACGGCATAGAGGAGGTTCATGCCATACCACTAAACATTGCTCCGACGCTCAAGGAAGCCATTGATATGTATTCAATACAAAATCCGAAAACTTATGAAATACACACTTTGAAAGAACTTCCCGATTTGGTTCCCCAAAACGGAAAATATGCTTTACTGAAGATTTACATAAAGGACGATAAAAGGCCTGCCTCTACTAGTCTATTAAGGAATGGTACTGTTGATATTTCATTGATTGACTCCCCTGGGTTGAACATGGACTCGTTACAAACCGCCGAAGTAATGTCCCGACAAGAAGAAATCGACTTAGTTATATTTGTTGTCAACGCAGAGAACCAGCTAACACTATCTGCCAAGGAGTTTATTTCTTTAGCATCTCGTGAGAAAAAATTAATGTTTTTTGTTGTGAAAAAATTTGACAAAATCAGGGACAAACAACGTTGTAAGGAGTTGATCCTAAAGCAAATCCGTGACCTGTCCCCAGAAACATATAAACGTGCAGCTGATTTTGTCCACTTTGTTTCCAAAAACGGAGATGAATTGCCACATTATCATAATGAAAATGACAATGAAGATCATGGTGACGGAAAACCTGACGACGACCCATATTCTAGCAGCGATCCCGATCCGGATTTTGACAGTCTGGAAGATTCTCTACGCAATTTTGTTTTGAAGAAAAGATCACTTTCTAAATTGTTACCTGCCAAGACTTATCTATCGAAATTATTAAGCGATATAATAATGATCTCCAAATCTAATATGAAAATGTATAGTGAAGAAGAAATAAAAATTAACGAACAACTGGAAACATTGAGACCTGAAATTTTGAGCGCTAGAGCAAAGTGCAATGATTTAACAACTTCCGTTGATCAAATGGCCGAGCAAACAATTACAATGACTTATAACAATACTAAAGAAGCACTTCTCAATGCGTTGGATGTTCCGCTACACGAATATCCGAAATATCAGGGCCTCGGTCAAATATATGACTTCATATTTTCAACAGAAGCATTCATAGCAAATCAGATTGATGAGTCAATAGGATCAAGTGAATTATTTGCCAAGCAAAAGACAGATTTACTGGTAAAAAAAATTTATGAGATTGGAAAAAATGAACTTGGTGATGATTTCATGTGTGAACGTGTTTTCAGAAGCGAACTAATGTTTAGAAAAAGGAAGCATTTGATAGGAAAAAGGCTTAAAGTATCTTTGTCAATAACTGATTTGTTTGCTCCAACTTGGAAAGGCTTTTTGTCTTACTTAAGCTGGCAGAAACCTGTCACAGAACCACTGCCGGATATAGAAGGACAAACTAACGAGGGTCAGATTGGCCTAATGAAGTATTTGGGTTTGAAAAATTATCCTTTGACACAATATTGGTCAAGACCATCATTGCTCTTCACATCAAAAATTCCCACTCTAACGCTGTACTTTCTAGGAAGTACAAAGGTAGTAGGGAACATTATATTAAACGGCATTAAATTATCGTCGTGGAGCTCACTCAAGAAGTTATCAGTTCCGGTTATAGTGGTAGGTTCCTTGTTGGGACTTACGTATTTAATCCATGACCTCCCCCGTGCCTTACCAATGAATCTTTCCATTAAATACAAAAGAAAGTTGCAAGAACTGGATTACATTCATCTTAACGCTCAAAGAACCTCAAATGAAGTACGTGATGTTTTGCGTGTACCTACACGTGAAATTCTAAGGTCGTGTGAAATAATTATGGATAAAAAACAAATCACTAAGAAAGAATTGGAAAACAAAAAAGAAAGTAACTTGTTGTCAATCAAATTCTTCCAATCTCTATACGAAGGAACCGTGGCTCAAAAATTGATGGTGGAAGAAATAAATTTAGACATCGATTAGATATTCTTGTAAATATATGAGGTCTTTTCAAATCAATATACATAATGTTACTTATTATATTATTCCAAGCAGGTCCATTTTTTTTTTTCACTTTGCACGAAATTACATAAACATTAAAAGGACCCTTGTGTATCTGCTTAATGATTTGCAAAACCTGCGGAAACGGAACGAAAAATGAGCAATCTCGTTCCGGTTCCGAGATCCTTTTTTTTTTTAAATCTTGCGCATGTGGAGATTTTAAAAGGCGTCAGATATCGGATGTCCCTGGAAGTAATAGCTCCTCGAGTATTTCCTCCGTTTATTATTAATATGAGCAGTTTTTTAAATTCTATTATTACATTGATAGTAGTTGCGTAAAAAACAAAGCTCATAAAAGTTTCCGATATGTCAGAAGTTTCCAAATGGCCAGCAATTAACCCATTCCATTGGGGATACAATGGTACAGTTTCGCATATTGTCGGTGAAAATGGTTCCATTAAACTCCATTTAAAAGACAACAAGGAGCAAGTTGATTTTGACGAGTTCGCTAACAAATATGTCCCAACGTTGAAGAATGGTGCCCAATTCAAATTGAGTCCTTACTTGTTCACAGGTATTTTGCAAACTTTGTACTTAGGTGCTGCTGATTTCTCTAAGAAATTTCCTGTATTCTACGGCAGGGAAATTGTCAAATTCTCGGATGGTGGAGTTTGCACCGCTGACTGGCTCATAGATTCATGGAAAAAGGATTATAAATTCGATCAAAGTACTACGAGCTTTGATAAAAAAAAATTTGATGAAGACGAGAAGGCGACACATCCAGAAGGATGGCCTCGTTTACAACCACGTACAAGGTACCTGAAAGATAATGAGTTGGAAGAACTACGGGAGGTTGATCTACCCCTAGTAGTTATTCTACATGGTCTTGCTGGTGGTAGTCATGAGCCGATTATAAGATCTCTTGCTGAAAACCTGTCTCGCAGTGGGAGATTTCAAGTAGTCGTCCTAAATACCAGAGGTTGTGCACGTTCCAAAATTACCACCAGAAATTTATTTACAGCTTATCACACAATGGATATTCGCGAGTTTTTGCAAAGAGAAAAGCAAAGACATCCAGATAGAAAACTATACGCTGTGGGATGCTCTTTTGGTGCTACGATGCTGGCAAACTATCTGGGAGAAGAGGGCGATAAATCACCTTTATCCGCAGCTGCTACTTTGTGCAATCCTTGGGATCTTCTCCTTTCAGCAATTAGGATGAGCCAGGATTGGTGGTCAAGAACTTTATTTTCCAAAAATATTGCGCAATTCTTAACAAGAACCGTTCAGGTTAATATGGGTGAATTAGGAGTTCCAAATGGCTCTCTCCCCGATCATCCTCCCACAGTCAAGAATCCATCTTTCTATATGTTCACGCCTGAAAATCTAATAAAGGCAAAGAGCTTTAAATCGACCCGGGAATTTGATGAAGTGTATACTGCGCCTGCTTTAGGCTTCCCAAATGCTATGGAGTATTATAAAGCGGCCAGCTCAATAAACAGAGTTGATACAATTCAGGTTCCTACCCTTGTTATCAATTCCAGGGATGATCCTGTTGTCGGCCCAGATCAACCATACTCAATCGTGGAAAAGAATCCTCGTATTTTGTATTGTAGAACCGATTTAGGTGGTCATTTAGCTTACCTAGATAAAGACAACAACTCGTGGGCTACCAAGGCAATTGCAGAATTTTTCACTAAGTTTGATGAATTAGTCGTATGATGTCACACAATTTTCAAACCACTTTCCTATGTATTTATACAATATTGGATCAATGCCCCTTTATTTTAAGTTATGTATTTTTTGTTGTCTTCAGTATACCTAAAATTTAAAGTTTTTTTCCCTATGCAGTGATTTTTATCTATATATTTTACTTTTCGTTAATTGAAGAGAGAAATTCATTCCATAAGTCCTCCTTAACTTTGAAAGTATGAGTACCTCTCTCAGGAAATGTCCTATCCTCTACACTTGCAATGTACTCCTTCAAGCCCTGAGTGGCAATATCTGTCATATTTACAGCTTGCTTCACAAATTTTGGGACAGAATCGCCTTGCATCCCGAGAAGGTCAGATATAACTAGAACTTGTCCACTGGTACCGTTACCTGCACCGATACCTATTGTTGGTACTGAAAGTTTAGATGTTATGAACTGAGCCATCTTATGGGGGACACATTCAATCAGGATAGACCAACAGCCAATTTTTTGTAGTTGCATGGCGGTTTCATACAGCTCCTGCATTTGTAATAGACTTTTGCTACCTTGCACTTTATAACCTCCAAGTGAATGAACTTTTTGGGGAGTTAGTCCTATATGAGCCATAACAGGTATACCCCGGGAGCACAGTTCTTCAATAAATTTCATTGCATATTTGTCTTTGGTGTAAGAACCGACTTCAACTTTGACTGAGGTGACTTTACTGTCCAATTTCATGATATCTATGGCATTCTTCAAGCCATCAGATATGCCCGATTCAAACGTACCGAATGGCATGTCTACCACTACCATGGAAGAACCTTCAGCTCTGCACACAGAGGCAACATGATGTTTAAACTCATTCAAGGATAGTGTAATTGTGCTATCGTACCCCAATGAAGTCATCGCCAAAGAATCTCCGATTAAGAGTAAATCACAATTAGCCTTGTTAACCCATGTTGCAGTAATGAAGTCATACGCAGTACACATCGACAAAGGCGTACCAGTAACATATTTGTTCCTGATATCCTGAATCGTATTATATTTGACAACGTTTTTTGCTGTAGAAAAAAATCGCTTAGAGGAGGTGCATAATTGTCTTTTCATTATATTCATATTGTGAGTAAAAATTTCCCTAATTTTATGGCAAGCTAATTTATTAACAAGACAGATGCTAGCTATCAATGCAGTAGGTAATCTGTACTAAGCTTTTGTATAGGCTGGTTTAAGGCGCGAGTTCTTCGAGATGTGAACACTTATTGTTGAAAGCTGCCCGAACTTCCCTTACTCATCACGCAAGGCAGCAGCAGTGAAAAATAAAAAAAAAATTAGAATAAAGTAAAAAATATCTGGCTGAAAATCCGATCCCTTAAAACTTTTAAACGTCTATAATATATCTATATATACTCTTGTGTTACACCTTAAGGGAATGTCTGTCGTGTACATAACGCAGATTCTTTAAACCCATCTCCATAAACAGCAATCTCCATTCAATGCAAGGGAACACATTATATTACCGAAGCAATGTATGCTCATTACAGGGCTGTTGTGATGATATAAAGAACCATCGAGCAACTGTAAGAGGCTTTTTGTATCAGAATTCCAACAATATATATCGCCATTTTCATAACCGCTGATCACCAAAGGAGTGGATCCATCTTCAGGATTTAAGAAGTCCATACCGCAGGAATGATGCAGTACGCCCTTTTCAAGGGGCTGAACCTGGAAAGTACGAACTACACAACCCCCGATGCAATCCCATATTTTCACTACACCGTCCAGCGATTTCACCAGGAGATATCTTGCATTCTCAGAAAACTTAACTTGGGAGATGGGTACCACACCATTTTCTCTTTTCCAATCCTTGTCATAGGTCAATGTCTTCAAACAATGGCCCGTCTCTGCATCAAAGATCCGTATGAGCCCGTCATATGAACCTGAACTCAGAATGGATGAATCATTCATGGGTACGTCCACCGACACAACTGCTTCTGAGTGTGCAGATATCGTTTTCATCAAAGACCCGTTCAGTGTGTCCCATATTTTGATACTTTCGTCCATTGAGGATGTAAACAGCAAGTTCCCCTTTCTATTGAATGTCAGAGATATCACTGGCGCTGTATGGCCGATAAAAGTGTGCAGCAGCCCATAAGATAAATGAATGATTTCCACAGAAAAATCATCCGATGCAGTAGCTATGCACTGTCCATCTGGAGACCAGCATAACTCTGAGAAAGGCCTGGCATGTGATGTGACTAGTGTTTGTGATACAGTTCGTCTGTTAATGTCGTATATCAGGATGTTAAGTCCTTGTGTTATAGCAAGAAACTGCCCATCAGGAGAAATTTTCGCACAGGTAGCTTTCAATCCATTCTGTGTTTCCACAGGAGTAACAAACTGGAACATGCTAGCATATAATGGCCACTTGCAAATGAATGTGCCTACGCTCAAACTTTCCAATATCTACCGCCAGTGATGCCCAAGCATTTCTTATGGTCTTGCTTTTTTCACTCCTCGGGTAACCATGCGGTGGCAATTTTATCCTACCTGAGGTTATTAAAGTATATTATGTAGTTTCCTGCTCACTGGAGAGGGAATGAGTATTAAATAGACAAGACCAGAAACAGCCTGCATACCAACTATGAATATCGTCCCACAAGATACCTTTAAATCTCAAGTCTCTACAGATCAAGACAAAAGTGTTCTTTCATCTGCAGTGCCCTCCTTGCCAGACACATTACGCCAGCAAGAAGGCGGTGCAGTACCTCTTTCCACACAATTGAATGACAGACATCCATTAGAATCAACATTGAAGAACTGGGAAACCACACAGCGCCAAAGACAAATGGAACAGTATCGACAAATATTTGGCATTGCCGAACCAATGAAAAGGACGATGGAAATGGAAATCGTCAATCGTACCGACTTCAACCCCCTTTCAACAAACGGTAGTATACACCGTGACATACTACTGAACAAAGAGTGCAGCATTGATTGGGAGGACGTCTACCCTGGTACTGGCCTACAAGCCAGCACCATGGTAGGTGATGACGTCCACAGCAAAATCGAAAAACAATTAGGCATTTAAAAATTGCTCTCAATTTCTTTATACATCTGTTACGTAAACCATTGAAAAGATTAGATTAGTGCCGTAATACTTATACTACATAGTTGTGCCACTATATTTTTAGTGTCCCATATAGTCCGCAATTACCCTATGCCTTTTTTTCAGTCGCACTGAAAAAAAAAAAAATTTTTCATATTTCCACTTATAGGTTGATTTGATTTGATGGGCCTTTTAAAACTTTTCACAATACTACAAATACCGACACACGCAGTTCAGTGGCCTCTCCGAGTTCATCATTTCCATTCGTACTCCTTGAGCTTTTACCTTCCTTCCTCCTCCCCTATATACTCAACTTCTCAGCCCACATCAATAATGATAGCACCAGACTCACAAAGATTATTCGGTTCCTTTGATGAACAGTTCAAGGACTTAAAACTAGATTCAGTCGATACAGAAAACAATAACACACACGGTGTTTCTACTATCCTGGATTCCTCCCCTGCGAGCGTTAATAACAATACAAACGGTACTGTTGCTGCAAGCGTGAATACAGTCCCTGGATCTACGTTTAGATCCAATACACCTCTTTTAGGAGGTCGACATCCACTCAGTAGGACGTCTTCCTTAATCGATTCTATTGGTATACAGCGTGCGGCGTCACCATTTTCTTCTATGAAAGAGCCTTTTATTCCTCAAAGTTCGGGAGTAATGAGTTCCTCTTTTTGGCACGGCGACCATCCTGAATCACGGGTTAGTACGCCTGTTCAGCAGCATCCACTATTGCAAAGAAACGAGTCCTCCTCCTCCTTTAGTTATGCTGCAAATCTTGGAGTGAATCTGAGTACACATTCATTGGCGGTAGATATTACTCCATTAGGTACACCAACTGCTGCCCAATCTCATGTCAATTTGTTTCCGTCCTCTGATATTCCTCCAAATATGAGCATGAACGGAATGTCACAACTCCCAGCACCAGTTTCAGTTGAATCCAGTTGGAGATACATAGACACGCAGGGACAGATACATGGTCCATTTACTACCCAAATGATGTCACAATGGTACATAGGTGGCTATTTTGCTTCAACCCTTCAGATTTCAAGATTGGGAAGCACTCCAGAAACGCTAGGAATAAACGATATTTTCATCACACTTGGTGAGTTAATGACTAAGCTCGAGAAGTATGAGACGGATCCATTCACTACTTTTGACAAACTTCACGTTCAAACAACCAGCTCTGGTTCTATCAACTTGAATCTAGCTCCTTACGCAAGCGGTGTTGCCGCTACTGGCACTATTAAAGCTACTGAAAACGATATTTTCAAGCCATTGACACATGACAATATCTGGGATATGGATGGAGGTACCACCTCCAAAGGAGTCGATATTAAATTAGCCTCAGCAACCACCATTAGTCAAACAGATGAATCTCACAAGCAAGAATACAAATCGACCACTATGCTGGAAAAAGGGAAGAAGGAAAAATCAGAATCTGTAGCAAAAGCGTTATTGGATGAACAAGAGAAACGGAACAGAGAACTCAAAAGGAAGGAAGAAGCTCGCTTATCGAAGAAACAAAAGCAAAAAGAGGATGATTTATTGAAGAAACAAAAGGAACAAAAGGAACAAAAGGAAAAAGAAGCTTTGGAAGCAGAAAAGCAAAAAAAATCAGAAAAGACAAAAAAGGACATACAAACACAAACAGAAGGCTTTAAGACATCAAAAGATTTGCCTTCATTAAATTCCTCAAGCGCGAATCCGGCACCATGGGCCTCAAAAGTCAAAGTTAATAATGCAATCGAAACTTCAATCAAAAATGGTGTAAGTGGCACTGGAAAGAAGAAAGGAGAACCCTTAGGTCTACAACAGAGGAACAGCAAAGAAGAAAAGCAAAAGGAGGAACTAAAATCCGTGCTTAACTGGGCTAACAAGTCCAGCCTACCATCGAATCAAACTATTGATATTAAATCTCAGTTTCAAAAAAGCCCAAAAGGGATGAAAGAGTCGTCTCCGTTAAAGGAGTTGGAAGATCCAAATTTCATAGAAGAGCAGAAAAAACTATGGGAAAAGGTTCAGAGTTCTTCCAAACAAGTAAAGTCCGCACCCTCTGCATCTACTACCACATCTTCTTGGACTACGGTGACTTCTAAAGGGAAAGCACCTATAGGAACCGTTGTCTCCCCATATTCAAAAACCAATACCAGTTTAAATTCTTCATTAACGGCAAAAACTAGCACAACTTCTACCACCACTACCTTTGCTAGCATGAACAATGTTTCTCCCCGGCAAGAATTTATCAAATGGTGTAAATCACAGATGAAATTAAATTCTGGAATAACAAATAACAATGTCTTAGAACTATTATTGAGTTTACCTACGGGGCCAGAATCTAAAGAATTGATTCAAGAAACAATTTATGCCAATAGTGACGTTATGGATGGTAGAAGATTTGCCACTGAATTTATTAAAAGACGTGTTGCGTGCGAAAAACAAGGTGATGATCCACTAAGTTGGAATGAAGCGCTAGCTCTATCAGGCAATGATGACGACGGCTGGGAATTCCAAGTAGTGAGCAAGAAGAAGGGTAGAAAACACTGAAAGGAAAAGCTTCATAATCTTTTCTTTTCACTGCATATTTCTTTATCATTTATTGTTATTGTATATACTTTATAACTATTTTTTAACGCAGATAATGACAAATTCTACACAGATTTTAAAAAAAACACTGAACGAGCGAATACATATCTTTGCACACAGTAGGCACTAATTGACTAATCTTCCATCATTATTTATCTTCAGCTCCCACTCTTTAATACACACTTCTTTCCGTTTCAAGATTGATTGATAACGTCTAGAGAGAGCTTGATTAAAGCAAATTTCTTTACAAACCATAACGAACAATTGAACCCAGCCCGGTTGCAATCTTTCAGCTTCTTGTAAAGTATCTTTAAATTCCAATTCAATTAATTTAACTTCAGTTTCAAATCTCTTCCAGTAATCCTCCCCAATAGAGCCATTTTTATATAGAAGGTTTATCTGAGGAGCCAACTCTTTTAACTTTAATGATCGTCTAACAGATTCTGCTCCTCTGTTCAATAAAGCGGCCTTCAACACCTTCTCGTGAATTTTTTCATTTTCACTCATTTCCTTTATTTGGAAATACAGATCATGGGCATCGTTTTCGTCAAATATGGATGGTTGCTCACTAATTTTTTTGGCCTGCTTCTTTCTGTAGCTTGAAGCAAACATCACAAGGGACACCACCAGAATAAAGACATATATGAGTGGGGTATAAACGGAGATTGATTTCGTCTCCACAATTGGCTCTTCCGTTTCAAAAAACGTCCCGTTGTTGGAGAATTTTGTTTCATTAAATTCGGACATATTGGCAAACTCAAGTAGTTGTGCGTACCTCTTTCCTGTACTTGAATTCGTTTAAATAAGCCATTTCATTAATATTTCATCAATTTTTTCACATATTATTTCAACTTTTAGACGTGTTCCTAAAACTTTTGACGTTTTTTGGCGGGTAATAAGATGCGTCTACCCATTTTAAGGAACGCCCTCGTAACAGACAGAACGAAGAGTGGCAAATAATAGGACAGTACTCTGAAGAAAAATTTCCCTATACTACTGATATCGATATACATTTAAGTGAAGTATGCTTATCAGATTTAGATCAAAAAACGGTACACACAGGGTTTCTTGTCAAGAAAACGACCTTTTCGGAACGGTCATTGAAAAGTTGGTGGGTAATCTGGACCCCAATGCCGATGTCGACACATTTACTGTTTGTGAGAAGCCCGGTCAAGGTATTCATGCTGTTTCTGAACTAGCTGATCGAACAGTGATGGATCTAGGACTAAAGCACGGTGACATGCTGATCCTTAACTATTCGGACAAGCCCGCTAATGAGAAAGATGGTGTCAATGTTGAAATCGGATCCGTAGGTATTGACAGCAAGGGAATTCGTCAACACAGGTACGGTCCACTAAGGATCAAAGAACTCGCTGTAGATGAGGAACTAGAGAAAGAGGACGGATTAATTCCTCGTCAAAAATCAAAACTATGCAAGCACGGTGATAGAGGTATGTGTGAATACTGCTCGCCTTTACCTCCTTGGGACAAAGAATATCATGAGAAGAATAAGATCAAACATATATCGTTTCATTCATATCTTAAAAAGCTAAATGAAAATGCTAATAAGAAGGAGAACGGCAGCTCTTATATTTCCCCTCTTTCAGAACCTGATTTTAGAATCAATAAGCGTTGCCATAATGGCCATGAACCATGGCCTCGGGGGATATGTTCTAAATGTCAACCATCGGCGATTACATTACAACAGCAAGAATTTAGAATGGTTGACCACGTTGAATTTCAGAAGAGTGAAATAATTAATGAATTTATTCAGGCGTGGAGGTACACGGGTATGCAAAGATTTGGCTATATGTACGGATCTTATTCTAAGTATGATAACACACCTTTAGGTATAAAGGCCGTCGTTGAGGCGATATACGAGCCCCCTCAGCATGATGAGCAAGACGGTTTAACCATGGACGTAGAACAGGTCAAGAATGAAATGCTACAGATTGATAGACAGGCTCAAGAAATGGGGCTTTCGCGAATTGGCCTAATATTTACAGATTTATCTGACGCGGGAGCTGGGGATGGGTCTGTTTTTTGCAAAAGACATAAGGATTCGTTTTTTCTTTCATCATTAGAAGTTATTATGGCTGCTAGGCATCAAACAGGGCATCCTAATGTAAGCAAGTATAGTGAACAAGGTTTTTTTTCTTCCAAGTTTGTAACTTGCGTTATATCAGGTAATTTGGAAGGTGAAATTGATATTTCGAGCTACCAAGTATCCACAGAAGCTGAAGCATTGGTTACTGCAGATATGATAAGTGGGTCCACATTTCCTTCAATGGCATATATTAATGACACTACAGATGAAAGATATGTACCTGAGATATTTTACATGAAGTCGAATGAATATGGTATAACAGTGAAGGAAAATGCGAAGCCTGCATTTCCGGTAGACTATCTTTTAGTGACGCTGACTCATGGGTTCCCGAATACCGATACGGAAACCAACTCGAAATTCGTTAGTTCCACCGGATTTCCATGGAGCAATCGACAAGCTATGGGGCAATCTCAAGATTATCAAGAATTAAAAAAGTATTTATTCAATGTGGCTTCAAGTGGAGATTTCAATCTTTTGCATGAAAAAATCTCGAACTTTCATTTACTATTATACATAAATTCTCTGCAGATACTCTCTCCAGACGAATGGAAGTTACTAATAGAATCTGCCGTGAAAAATGAATGGGAAGAATCTCTACTAAAACTTGTCTCATCGGCTGGTTGGCAAACGTTAGTCATGATCCTTCAGGAAAGCGGCTAGGAGAGACTGTAAGATTTGAGGTTTTAGATTAAAAAAATAGAAATGCGCGGAAGGTAAAATTGAGCCTTTTTTATTTTAAAACTATGTAAATCATCCAAAATAGTAGACGTTTCTAGAACGTCCCCTTACCAAAAATCACATCATACGAGGAGTTTTAAGGAACAATAACTGGGAGTCACTTTTACAAATTGGTATATATTAAGGTACTTTTGATATAAACCAAAGGACTTTGCCGTTTAGAGATTTTTATTTATGAAATCTTGTATATAGATTTTGGAAATATCCCCTAAAACTTCCTTTTTTTTTTTTACCTGTAATAGACGTAACCAAAGGATATAATATAATGAGCACTCCATTTGGCTTAGATTTAGGTAACAATAACTCAGTACTGGCAGTTGCCAGAAATAGGGGTATTGATGTCGTTGTCAATGAAGTTTCTAATAGGTCTACACCATCCTTGGTGGGCTTTGGCCCCAGAAATAGGTACTTAGGTGAATCTGGTAAAACTAAGCAAACATCGAATGTTAAAAACACTGTGGAAAACTTGAAAAGAATTATTGGACTAAAGTTCAAAGACCCTGAATTTGATATCGAGAATAAGTTCTTCACTTCGAAATTGGTACAGCTAAAAAATGGTAAAGTTGGTGTGGAAGTCGAGTTCGGCGGTAAAACACACGTATTTTCAGCTACTCAACTGACTGCTATGTTCATTGATAAGGTGAAGCACACCGTTCAAGAGGAAACGAAGTCATCAATTACCGATGTCTGCCTCGCAGTTCCTGTATGGTATTCGGAAGAACAACGTTATAACATAGCTGATGCTGCCAGAATTGCAGGATTAAATCCTGTAAGGATTGTCAACGATGTGACTGCAGCCGCTGTTTCGTACGGCGTCTTCAAGAATGATCTGCCTGGTTTTGAAGAAAAGCCAAGAATCATTGGCTTAGTGGACATTGGGCATTCTACCTACACCTGTTCTATTATGGCTTTCCGCAAAGGCGAAATGAAAGTATTAGGTACTGCTTATGACAAGCACTTTGGTGGTAGAGATTTCGATCGCGCAATCACAGAACATTTTGCTGATCAGTTTAAGGACAAGTACAAGATTGACATTAGGAAAAATCCGAAAGCTTATAACAGAATTTTAATCGCTGCTGAAAAATTAAAAAAAGTGCTTTCTGCGAACACTACTGCCCCCTTCTCCGTTGAATCTGTTATGGATGATATCGACGTTTCCTCTCAATTGAGCCGTGAAGAGCTGGAAGAATTAGTAGAGCCCTTGTTGAAGCGTGTGACGTATCCAATCACCAATGCATTGGCTCAAGCTAAATTAACTGTCAATGATATTGACTTCGTAGAAATAATTGGTGGTACAACACGTATCCCAGTTTTAAAGAAGTCAATTTCTGATGTTTTTGGAAAACCTTTGTCATCTACTTTAAATCAAGACGAAGCTGTGGCCAAGGGGGCCGCTTTCATATGTGCCATTCACTCTCCAACTTTAAGGGTCAGGCCGTTTAAATTTGAAGATATTGATCCGTATTCAGTGTCATACACTTGGGATAAGCAGGTCGATGACGAAGATCGTTTGGAAGTATTCCCTGCTAATTCATCATATCCATCAACTAAACTAATTACTTTACATCGTACTGGAGACTTCAACATGAAAGCGGTGTACACTCATCCTTCGAAACTGCCAAAAGGTACTTCCACCACTATTGCAAAATGGAGCTTCACTGGGGTCAATGTTCCTAAAGATCAAGATTTTATTCCTGTAAAGGTCAAGTTAAGATGCGATCCTTCCGGCTTGCATATTATCGAGAACGCTTACACAACGGAAGATATTACGGTTCAAGAGCCAGTGCCTTTACCGGAAGACGCACCAGAAGATGCCGAGCCCCAGTTTAAAGAAGTTACTAAAACAATTAAGAAAGATGTGCTAGGTATGACTGCAAAAACATTCGCGCTGAACCCGGTTGAGTTGAACGATCTAATTGAAAAAGAGAATGAATTAAGAAACCAGGATAAGTTAGTTGCCGAAACCGAGGATCGCAAAAATGCCCTTGAAGAGTATATTTATACCCTTCGTGCCAAACTCGATGATGAATACTCCGATTTTGCGTCTGACGCAGAAAAAGAAAAGCTAAAAAACATGTTAGCCACTACTGAAAATTGGTTATATGGTGATGGTGACGATTCTACCAAGGCAAAATACATTGCTAAATATGAGGAGCTGGCATCGTTGGGGAATATTATTAGAGGTAGATATTTAGCAAAGGAGGAAGAAAAAAGACAAGCACTCAGAGCGAATCAAGAAACTTCTAAAATGAATGATATTGCTGAAAAATTGGCTGAGCAAAGAAGGGCACGCGCTGCAAGTGATGATAGCGATGACAACAATGATGAAAACATGGACCTTGATTAATCGGAATCTTTGTCTATTTGGATTGTTCTCTCTTTATTCTTTCTTAGATGAACCACTAGTGCTTCATTATGTGCCCTTTATACATTACTTCTATATTCAATCTTCTATTATAAAACTGATAAATATTTCTACATAAGCCGTTATAAGAATTTAATGAAAATTATGAAATAATATACACAAAGTGCACATGATCTTATAAAGTTTTACTTGTCCTATGTTTCAAAGTATGAGAAAATTCTTCATATAATGATAATGTTAGGCAACCAACTATATATGCAGTTTAGAGGCTTAAAGCAATACTATTACAAATGGAAGAGGCGTCGTTTCCATTTTCTTGACCTGGTAAAACTTTCCAAAGAATTGTATTGTCCAATTTCTCTCCATGCTGAATCTGAATATATCCAATCAGTTCCGTCCCAATTATCATTGATCCAATGCCAATTATTGGGTAATTCTTCTTCACCAAGTTCATCTGGGGGCAAACAACTCCTCATGGTTAAAGTTCCATCAGTGTTCTTAATTTCTATGCAGTAGTTTTGTCTTTCGTACGGCAGTAATTTTGTACTCCAATTTTTATTTTGATACCACCTTCTTTGATTTTCGTATACTTCAATTTCTAGTATTTTAAGGTCTTCATTACCAAAGTTATCTTTTTGCTCATTAAGTAGAAGCTGTAGAATATGAATGTGGTCATCACCCTTCTTGTCCCGAAGTAGTTTAGGCAATACCTCTACCAGTGGCACCGTGATTGCACGTCCTTGAGATAAAGGAATAATTTGTTCCATCTTTAAGTGTTTTGGTAAGAAACTCGAAATTTTAAAACTTTCAATCCCCAAATAATAGAAATTCCTAACAGCAGTAAACCTCCAAAGTAGCCTTAAGGTTGCTTGAAAACTACTCGTATTGTATATCAAGCCGATAATAATAAAAAATCTAGTATAAGTTCCCGGTGATATGTATCTCATGATAACAATTTGGAAAATTGTACCGAATAAGAATAATCTGCAAAACAACCTCTTGCCAGAACACTCCTTATTGACGCCATCAAATGAAAGCTTTAATTTTTTCCAAACATTCAGCTCGTTTCTCAGTACTTCCAGTTTATCCAACACAGACTCTAGTAGCACGACAATTTCATCCAATGTAGGAGGTTCCGTGTCTCTTAACGAAGCTATCAATGAAACAATATAATACATGAATGATAAGAATAGAAATGCCCCGCTTATAATGCCTAACCATAGTCTCAAAATCTTTGTAAATGGCAGAAAATGGCTAGCCTCTGTTTCAACGGGGATAAAAAAACTTATGGTCAGCCATATGCTCGTTAGATAAATGAATGTTAAACATTTGTCGTCGGACAGCCACATTATATTCGCTAAGGCATTGTCGAATATTAGTAGTAGTGGATATGCGTGAAACAGAGTGCTGGAAATCATTGGAGGTGTAATTTGGATAAGAGAGGGCTTTTGCCCATGATTATGTATAAATTTCGCCTTAATTTTTTTATTTTCAGTTTGTACTTTGGTTTTAGAATTTGTGTCCATTTCTTTCCTTGAAATTAGCAAAATGATGTCAACTGAACTAAATTAAGATCAATGAAAGAAAAGAGAAAGTATGAAGTAGCTTCGAGTGATTGCACCTTCTTCATCAATTCTGTTTACCCTTGCAGTTGGTGTTCCAGTAATTCTTGGAAATAAGCATAAAAGGGTATTGTTTCGGGGATAATTTCTTTACTTCCCCACCAGGCTGTTGAATTGAATATGAAAATGGTATGACAACAATAATGTCTAAAATTCCCAGATCAATTTGGTAAAAATCTGTCCAGCTCAATATGGTTGAATAATCATGAGAAGTACATCAATAGTCTTCTCATGTCATTTCGAAAAAATGTTTTTTCTTCATTTTTTTCCTGCGATTGTTTGACCATTTGTTTAATTTCACTCTCTGTAAAGAGCTACTTAACTGTTCAGAAATAAGCAATAAGATTGACGGTCAAAGAAGAAAAGAGAACTCTGCACCCAGGATGGCACTCAAAAAGAATACCCACAACAAATCTACCAAACGAGTAACGAAACACCCATCTTTGAAAACTCTAACGCATAAGCAAATACACACAACAATTTTCGTTAAGTCTGCAACACCATACGTTAGTGCACTGAAAAGAATAAATAAGTTTCTCGATAGCGTTCATAAGCACGGATCATCCTATGTTGCGGTTTTGGGTATGGGTAAAGCTGTAGAAAAGACACTGGCATTAGGTTGTCATTTTCAAGATCAGAAGAACAAGAAAATAGAGGTTTACACTAAAACTATAGAAGTTCTTGATGAAGTAATAACTGAAGGCCAAGCTGATATCGACATGGAAAGTGATGTTGAAGATGACGATAAAGAAACCCAACTAAAGAAAAGGGCTGTAAGCGGTGTAGAATTGCGTATTTATGTTTAATATGTCATACTTTTAGCGCTCATTGTTATTGTATACTATTTATAGCTAACAGTTTACTATTAGATTTCCTCTAATAAGCGTTATACCAGTGTAGTAAGTTTATCACTTCAGCTATGTGCCATTTTTTTTTTTTTTTTTTTGAGGCCTTATATGAAAATAAGCTTTGAAGAAAGTGATACTGGAATTATTCAAACCAAGAAAAGTTTTTAGAATTACAAGAATACCATAGCACTTGAAGGAAAGAGGACAGTATATCCACTTGATAAACATGGTATCAGAGGATAAGATTGAGCAATGGAAAGCCACAAAAGTCATTGGTATAATTGGTCTGGGTGATATGGGCCTATTATACGCTAATAAATTTACAGATGCTGGATGGAGTGTTATATGTTGTGATAGGGAAGAATATTATGATGAATTGAAAGAAAAATATGTCTCAGCTAAATTCGAACTGGTGAAAAATGGTCATTTGGTATCCAGGCAAAGCGACTATATTATCTATAGTGTGGAAGCATCCAATATTAGTAAGATCGTCGCAATGTATGGACCATCTTCTAAGGTTGGAACAATTGTTGGGGGTCAAACGAGTTGTAAGCTGCCGGAAATCGAGGCTTTCGAAAAGTATTTACCCAAGGACTGCGACATCATTACCGTGCATTCCCTTCATGGGCCTAAAGTTAATACTGAAGGCCAACCACTAGTTATTATCAATCACAGATCACAGTACCCAGAATCTTTTGAGTTCGTTAATTCTGTTATGGCATGTTTGAAAAGTAAGCAAGTTTATTTGACATATGAAGAGCATGACAAGATTACCGCTGATACACAAGCTGTGACACATGCTGCTTTCTTAAGTATGGGATCTGCGTGGGCAAAGATAAAGATTTATCCTTGGACTCTGGGTGTAAACAAATGGTACGGTGGCCTAGAAAATGTGAAAGTTAATATATCACTAAGAATATATTCGAACAAGTGGCATGTTTACGCAGGATTAGCCATAACAAACCCAAGTGCACATCAGCAAATTCTTCAATATGCAACCAGTGCAACAGAACTATTTAGTTTAATGATAGATAACAAAGAACAAGAACTTACTGATAGACTATTAAAAGCTAAGCAATTTGTATTTGGAAAGCATACTGGTCTCTTACTATTGGATGACACGATCTTAGAGAAATATTCGCTATCAAAAAGCAGCATTAGTGACAGCAATAATTGCAAGCCAGTGCCGAATTCACATTTATCATTGTTGGCGATTGTTGATTCGTGGTTTCAACTTGGTATTGATCCATATGATCATATGATTTGTTCGACGCCATTATTCAGAATATTCCTGGGTGTGTCCGAATATCTTTTTTTAAAACCTGGCTTATTAGAACAGACAATTGATGCAGCTATCCATGATAAATCATTCATAAAAGATGATTTAGAATTTGTTATTTCGGCTAGAGAATGGAGCTCGGTTGTTTCTTTTGCCAATTTTGATATATACAAAAAGCAATTTCAGAGTGTTCAAAAGTTCTTTGAGCCAATGCTTCCAGAGGCTAATCTCATTGGCAACGAGATGATAAAAACCATTCTGAGTCATTCTAGTGAGCGTTCGGCCGCTGAACAAAGAAATGCATAATGTTTTTAATGCTGATTTCCTATAATATTAGGCCTTCTTTTGTGAAAAGGAGTATATTTATATAACTGAATAAAAATATATATTGTGACAAATGCCCATGCAAAAAATCGTGAAAAAAGGAAGAAAGTTCTACTATTCTATGTAAAAATAAACCCATTAGATTTTTTTCCTCTTTGTGTAATGCTCACTACCGCGATTATCGTTCGTTTCATCTGGACATGCCAACGTTCTTGACCTTTTAGAACTTACGACCGGATGAATACTGTCATCATCACATGCAAGTAAGTTTTTGGTCATAAAGTCGATAGCATTGTAGTCATGTGTCCTTTTGTTAACGTTATTATTGTTGAGAGTAGATAACATACTAGACTTTCCTATGCTACTGTTAGTATAAGGGTTCTTGCTGTTGTCTTGTGCGTGAAAGGTGTGGCTTTGAGCATTGTAAGAGGACATAAATTCATTGACACTGCCACCATTACTATTGCTGATATTATGATTTTTGGAATAGCTCTTTACTATAGAGTAATCACCTGGTTGTAGTGTACCTATCAGTTCCGGAAAATAAGATTTAAAGTCCTTATATATAATCCTATTCCACGCCCTGTTGAATTTTACCGTTGACGGTGAATACTGTAAGTCTTCCGTTGCTTGAATATGAAAAAGCGGTTGCCATATGTGGAAAAGTAAATCCTGTAATCCCAAGTCTTTCAATAAAAGATAGTTTAAGTGTGTCATCGAAACCGTTCTGTTAATTGGAAAGCAACAATTTGGAGACAGGCATTTCATGATGATATATGGATCCTGGTCGTTTCCGCCAATATAAAGTAGTAGATATACTTCCAAAGAAGTCCTGGGCTCGTACATTACCACGTGCCAAAGATGTAAGTCTGAATCATGTGGCCTTACATGAAAAAGACCTTGGGTCTTCTCAGGATGGCGCATAAAATATTTCCAATCCTTCAGCAATTTCCTTGTTAAAGAGTAAGCCATAATTATTAGCTTTTTGATTAAAATATAAAAACGTCTGTTTAGCTCTTATATCGCCTCCTCGCACAAAATCACGACAAAGGCAACGTTAGCTTGATGCTCTCAAAACATACTAAGAATGTGTTCTATGATATATATGGGAAGAGTAGGTTAAATATTTCTTATGACAATAACAAAAGCCACTGCATCGTACAGGACGGGTAACAGAGCCCTTTCCAATTGAAATTTTGAATAAAACTATTTTGCCTATAAAAGTTAGATTTACGACAATTAATATTAGGCAGAATGTTCTCGGAACTTTCAAGTAGTAAAGGATTGCGTGGTTCATTTGTATTTACGAAACGGTGAGTAATAAGGTTTCTAAAACCAAAGGAAAAATAAAGAAAGATATAAGAAGAAAGTTCCAGTAAAGTGAGTTATAGATCAAGATGGGTAACATTTTTAGTTCGATGTTTGACAAACTATGGGGTTCAAACAAAGAATTGCGTATATTGATTCTGGGTTTGGATGGTGCAGGTAAAACTACCATCTTATATCGTTTACAAATTGGCGAAGTAGTCACTACAAAGCCAACCATTGGTTTCAATGTAGAGACGCTAAGTTATAAAAACTTAAAATTGAACGTCTGGGATCTTGGTGGTCAAACAAGTATCAGGCCCTACTGGAGGTGTTATTATGCAGACACTGCTGCAGTTATTTTCGTTGTTGATTCGACTGATAAAGATCGTATGTCTACAGCCTCTAAGGAACTTCATTTGATGTTACAGGAAGAAGAATTGCAAGATGCAGCACTGCTGGTTTTTGCAAATAAACAAGACCAACCGGGTGCATTAAGTGCCAGTGAAGTCTCCAAAGAACTGAATCTTGTAGAATTGAAGGACAGAAGTTGGTCTATCGTAGCATCCAGTGCAATTAAAGGCGAAGGTATTACCGAAGGTTTAGATTGGTTGATTGATGTTATAAAAGAGGAACAGTTATAGCGATAAAGATTTGCAAAAAAAAAGTGTAGATGCATACTTTTTAAATGGCATTGAATATACATATAATTTGTTTTGTAACTGAATTATCAAGGAGCTCTATCCAAACATAATAGAGTTAGTAAGTGTATACATGTTTCTCTTTGGGTTTTAATTCTAAAGGCAATTACATCGTTCCGACGAATGAGAAGGCCGGATTAAAATACCTAATGACCTCTTGATGAAAATTGCATATATACATTTAAATTAAATTGTCATTTCAATTCCGATTTATTAAAACAGGACGTCCGAAAGCAGAAACAGATTTATGTGCTTAATAACCCAATAAAGGACTTCAATGTATTCACGAAACAACACCCTTTTAATAACTAGAATAAATAATGTTACAATACCTACATTACTTCATACTTGATTCAAGAATAATTTTTTTTAATTCTTTCCCTAGATCAATAAGTTTCAATTCATTTTTATTTTTCCAAGAACAAACGTGTCTGTAGTCACAAAACTTACAGTATGTGTTGAAGTTTTTTTGAGTAGGCTCAATTGGATGCATATCTCTGCCACCAAACCAAACCATTGCAGAATCATGGGCATGGGTTCCCAGTTTCAAGGTATCATATGGGAAGATGATATTGTGGAAATTATCGTTATGGTAATAATATTCTATCATTAAATCATTCGAAACGAGATTACCCACAATAAAATAGATCTGTGATAACCTTGCCGCAAAGTATTTCAAAGTTAGAGGTGTCTTCCATTTCGTATAAAAATGTCCATAATCTCGCAAAGATACACATTTTGTTGACTCCGAACTATCTTCGTCTTGCTCAATCGGAACGTTAAAAGATGTGGGACCTCTATCCAGCAAATCATTGAACGCGGCCATATCAAATGTATTAGAGCCTTTGGCGTCGTTATCGAAAGCAGAATGATTTATCGGTAGTCCGTACAGGAGGTTCTTCACATCATTAGCGAAGAGTGGGTTTGTTAGTATGAATGTTAAAATCTTGGTAGGATTTATGGGCGCATCAACGTCGAGCCCTCTTCTCTTGGCATTGATTAAAAAGCTATGGTAGGTTTGTGTCATGTCTTGACTAAGGTGGGAAAAAAAAAACTTATAATACATTGTCTGTAATTTAGAGGATTCTATAACGGACTCAATAGATGGTATTTTTGGTACTGACCTAGTTTTGATATCAGAGATAACTATCTCGTTATTCGACTTCAGTTCTTTTAGATTTGATAGTAAATTAGTGAGGATATTACCCCAGCTCTGATATTCCGTATCAAGATGAGCTGCACCTTTCTGTACTTGATGATTGTGCTTATTTCTAAGAGTTAAGTGGTCAATAACACCTGATATAATCACATTTTCCTTTGTCTTGCTATCACTGTTCAGTAAATGCTCTACCAGTTTGCCATCTTCTAAGTTAATGAAGCCATGACAAACTATTTCTCTTGCATGACCGTCACCTTTGGTGAATAAAGAGACCAATCTATTGATAGAGTTGAACCAGTTATCTAGCAGGGCATCCATATCATTATCAATATCCATAGATAATTTTGTCAGTGCAAGGAAATTGTGGGTAAAGCTTTTATACTGATTTAATTCAGGATGCGTTTCGTCCTCTAGTGATTTATGAATCTTTTTACCTTTCTGGACCTGAAATTTTAAGTTCAGTAGTTGGTTAGACAAATTTTGAGAATAAAAGTCGTAAAAATTCCTTAACTCGCACCAATTCTGCGTAGTGCATAATTGTGTGACGGATAATCGTTTTTTCTTTAGCTGATTTACTTGAATGTCAAAATAGGGATTTTCTAGACCTCTGGGGAATCTGTAATTGATAAACGAAGGATTTTCAGGGTCTTCTCCAAACAATTCTTTAACGCTGGCCAATTTTTCGCTCAACAATGCTCCTTCCTTAGTATTTGTCTCTTTTGTCGGACTGGTGTTATCGAAAAATGGCAAATTATTGATTCTATCGATATCCGAGGCATTCAGGATACCGCTTGGATCATTAGTTGGAACATCATACATATGATTTTTCTTCGAAGGTAGTATAAATGTTCCATCAAGGGACTTATCGTTTAAATGTACAAATCTCCTAGGATGAATTAAAAATCCATGCTTGTTGATTAGTGTCCGGCCCAGCATACGATAAGTACGGAAGAAAAGCAGAAAGCCTACTTGAAAAATTAAGAAAACAAAGACAGTCTACAAAGCTTTTCTGTGTACTATGCCTGGGTCCCTCCTCATACTCATCTTTGTTGCACGTTTGATTGGCATGGTAAATCACAATAGCACTTGAATCACTTCATCTTTTTTCGCATCCATAAATGACAACGCGGGTAATACTGCCTTATGCTTGTTGTTATTATTATTCAAAATCGCTTATTTATTTACGTACTTGCTTCCAATGTACACTTATATATGCAATTTGTCACTGCTTCATAGGATATAGCTGATTAGTTGCAAAACACCACCACCTACGAGAAGAAACAGAAGAATACCCAACCAAGTTTTGGATATCACAGGTGCGGTTTTCTCAGTTTTGCCCTCCTTCTTCTTACCGTATTTTCTATACTTTTCGTTATTCTTGTTAAACTTGGCATTAGCCAGTCTTTGTTTTGGTGTCTGTACGGCCATCGCAGGTGTTGTCCTCTATCTACTTCGACCTCTGCACCCTGCTATTTCTGCATGTAATGCTGTGCTGAAATTATATTCGATATAACGCAAGTAAGCGCAGATGGCGACAAGAAAAAAAGCCACGTCAAGTCATTAGACACGATATCACATACCACGAGATCTGCGCCTCGCTTTTTCTTTTCTTTTCGCGTTGGCGACTTTCCTTTTTCGTTGGCGATTTAGTGCTGGTTTTGTTTATTTTTCCACGCTTTTTCGTCGTACAGCAAACGTGAAAATTCGAAACTTGGGATTTTCATTTAAATATACCACGAATGCAGATGTGATTCATCACAAACGTTCCTGTCTTGGCAATATAGAAAATTTTCTTGCTTAGCCTTGTTTCACTTCCATTATTTTCAGATTTGTTTTAATTTTATTTTCGCATCTCTACTTTTTATATCTCTCGAACTTTGCTAGTTAAACTTCTTATCTCCATTCATTTTTTTTTATATTATAATTATTTCTTTTCTCGCAAGAAGACTCCAGAATCAAAACTCAAACCAACCTAACTTATCCAACTTCTAGTCACTCCTTCAATAGAACGTCTTTTTTTCGCCTTTTCGTTTTTCCATTTACACCCCATAAAATATCTAAAACCTAACGGAATTTGAACGAAAAAAATGTTACAAAAGCTTTCCATCACCGCATTAGTCGGTTTGTTTTCTTCAGTTGTGTCACTCGTGAACGCTGATTGTACTTACTCTGGCGGTAATTACTATTGTGCTCAAACCGATGCCATCATTTACTCTAACGTCGGTTTATCTGCTACCTACCAAGATGTCACCAATATGGATGAATCTTCTTGTGCTTGTACCCAAGCTGATTTCACTGCTTCTGGTAGCTTGGCTCCCTTCAACGAGGAACTATCTGTTCATTTCAGGGGTCCGATCGAGTTACTACAATTTGGTGTTTACTACCCAAATGGTGAATCTAATGCTTTGAAGAAAAGATCAGAGAAACAATCAATCGAGTCCTGTAAGGAAGGTGAAGCTGTTGTCTCCAGACATAAGCATCAGCACAAGAGGGATGTTGCTGTTGAATATGTTCAAGTTACTTCCACTGTTTACGTCGACAGTAATGGTCAAACAGTCACAGCCGATTCCACCAATACCGTTGTCGGTCCTGCTGTTCCTTCTTCTTACACTAAAGCCTCTACTGTTTTGTCCAGCAGTGCTCAAGCAGTTGAAACGAGTGAAAGCCAGTCTTCCATCTCTTCCTCTAAAACCACCTCTTCTGCTGCTGCTGCTTCATCATCTTCGTCATCATCTTCTAACACTAACGGTGACTGGTCCAGAGGTTCCTACTTTGTCCCAGGCTCTACTAGCAACTGTACATTCATGAACAACCAAGGGGGGACTGCCGGTTCTGGTGTCTGGTCGAGTTGTTTCGGTAACTCCATCTCTTTTGCTGCTTCAGATGGTGTTTCTGGTGCTGCCTCCGCTCAAGCTCTTGGTGATGTCACCATTAAATCTGGTAATGAATTCATGATTTTCTCTGGTGAAGAATGTTCCGGTAATAACGGCGATTGTGGTTATTACAGAGAAGGTATTCCTGCCTATCATGGGTTTGGTGGGGCTGATAAAATTTTCGTCTTCGAATTTTCTATGCCAAGTGACACCAGCGGTTCTGCCTACAATCAAGATATGCCAGCTATTTGGTTATTGAATGCAAAAATCCCAAGAACCTTGCAATATGGTGATGCATCTTGTTCTTGTTGGAAAACTGGCTGTGGTGAAATGGATTTGTTCGAAATTTTGACCGCTGGTTCTGATAAATTAATCTCACACATCCATGACGGCCAAGATGGTGGTACTCAAGATTACTTCGAGAGACCAACTGATGGTACTTTAAAGGCTGCCGTAATCTTTAATTCGAGTGATAAAACTATTCACATTATCGAAGTCGACGAAAGCTTTGATGCTACTTTAAGCGATGATGTCGTTGACCAATGGTTGAGCAAGTCCGGTTCTTCTGCGGCCTTGCCATAATTGATCGTTTCTTATTAACCAATAAAAATTTCCTTTTTTTCATTTATGTTTCACTTGCTATTTTTTTTTCTTCCCCGTTATTATTTTTGTTTTAGGGTTTCTGTCCACTTTGAACAGATTGTGTTATTTTCCAAGAACAATACATTATTGTAAAAAAAAAAAAAAAAAAAAAAACTAAACTAAAAAAAAAAATTTCACTCTTAAAGTTTAGAGTTATGTTCTCTATCTACCTTTATCTTTATTATATACTATTAAAAACCAAGCTTCTAAACATTGTACTATTTTACAATCGAATTTTTTTCTCTTTAATTCTTATAGGAATGCATGTTACTTGTAATTCTTAAATACTAAGATTTAATACCTGTTATATATCTATACGCCATTGTTTTTGAGATTTATCCATGCTCACAATATTATAGGGGTAGAACAGTGGCAATTCAATTAGGTTAAGTCGGTAAATTTTGCGTGATTCTTTTCTATATCAAGGAAAACGCTGTCGTAGGGGATATTAGAATCTTTTCTTAATCTCTTACCCCTCGAATTATATTCGTGACGAGTAGGATTCCGCCTCTTTTCCTTATTCTTGTAGGACGATGTTAGTTTCCACTTGTGTAACTTGAACTTGTCACTCAACCACTGAATGTAATAGCGTTTGTTGTTAAATGGTCCCGAGCACAGCCAAGTATAAAATGTAAATTCACCGTATAATATGAAAAAGCCAAAAATGAATCCGGTAACCACGCAAGACAAGATATGATTCTCTAGAGTTTTCATAAAATTGGCATCACCCGTATGCCAGGAGGAACCTTTAGATATTGAGAAAAAAGAATTATTATGCATTTTATAATCTGCAGGTTGTAAAATTCTTACCGCACCATTTTCGGCCGTATTAGACCATCTCTTATATTGCTTCCAAACCACACTAATGAATAAGGGGCCCGTAGAGCCCATGATTGTCATATATGGAATGTACCAGTTTTTCTTATAGTGTTTCAACGATTTGATGACCTTCAAGAAGAAGGGGTGCCTTGGAACAGAGCCCATCACATCATTTGACACTCCTGTAGGCGAAGTTTTCCTTAGAAATGCTGGTACTTTCAACAAAGGGTCTAGCCTTCTTTCACAACCATCATCCAAGTCAATGTAAATACCACCATAATGCGAAAGGATGAAATACCGTATTGCATCCGCCCTCTCAATTGGATATTCATAACTCCTAAAGGTGTCAAGAAACCACGGGTATTCCTGTTTAATGAAAGTATCAGACATTTCATCCGTCCATAAAATGTAAGTGTAATCCGGATGTAAATCAATGCACTTCTGCCTTCCTTTTACCCACTGTTCTGGGATATCGTTTGTTTTGTAGGTTTGATGAATGATTTTCGGTATGAGTTGAGGAGGAGACTCATAGAATGTTGAATTGAAGCCATTGGGGGGGTTCAGCTGTTCATCTGTTAGCGCATCTTTGGAAGTATCATCTATACATAACGTCAACAAATCAAATGTGTAATGTATTATAGAGATAAGTAATGCAATGTTCGCTATTATAAGAATTTTCAACTCCTTCTTCATCACGTATTAATTGGTTTACTGTAACTACTTTAGCACTGTTGTAAGGTGCACCGCTTCGCACTGCCTTGTTCGGTTGTTGAAATTATATTATATACGGTCAGCGCTCCTTGAGGAAGCTAATAAAAATCGTGTTGCGATGTAAATAATGAAGGAAATAAAAACAATACCCGTCTCGGTTATTCAACGGTGACAATGAAACTCTTCAAAATTCAAAGAGCAATGAATTTGCGGAGGTCAAAAACAAGAACAGAGAAAAAAACCAAGGGCGAGTCAGATGCGAAACGGCTTTAAACAAGCGAACTCCTTATAGTCAAAGAAGTTCAATTGAGGCCCCAGCATACAGTGCGTTATTTCGTTTTGTTTTTCGTTTGTCTTTTTCCTCTTCGCTTTTTTTTTTTTTTTTTTTTTTTTTTTTTTTTTTTTTTTTTTTTTCTTCTTTTTTTTTTTTTTTTTTTTTTTTTTTTGTTATTTTTTTTTTCTTGATCGGTTGATCCCGAGCTGCGATTA